>JGI24159J19872_10000488_pt1 | contig 35436 bp, 28 predicted proteins | sample Ectturendosymbi4_FD_19872 | JGI IMG/M metagenome (IMG submission 19872) | reverse complement strand
TAGCGTTTGGGGAAACCAGCATCTCTGCATGCAACGACAGTCATTCCTCGCAAGCAACGTCTACGCTGGGCAACACCCAAACCTCAACATTGGGTTCGAAACCCTACATTGGTTCATCAGACCAGGACTACTATAGCAGCAAGTTGAAAATATACTGCGCTGTTTCACAGGGTAGGCTTCAGCGGCCCCAACTGCGAAGTTGAGATCGATTACTGCGACAGTAATCCTTGCATCAACGGTGCAGAATGCATTTCCTTTCCAGGGAAGTTCCACTGCAACTGCGCTGAGGTGAGTCTACCGAAATTCAGTCGTGCGGAAATCTGCATTATTATGTCATGTTTTGCGTTTTCCCAGGGCTTGCGTAATGTATCATAATATGTTTGCCGTGGAGTACTGAATAGCTGGATGCTCTGTTGTGCAAAAGTTACCACGGTGATGAACGGTGAAACATGTTAGACAAAAATGAAATTGTGATTCTCGGTATTCCACCACAATTACCAATTGGCAATTATGAGTCCTTTTTCTAACTGAATTAAACCTTGCACTCTTTTTTGTCCGTAACGCAACACTTGCCATGAAAGATTGCTTATGTCTGGTTGAAATTGGGGAAATGGTTCCTCAGTGGTCGAGTTTCAGTGGCCACTGAATAGTTCAACTAAGCAGGGTTCTCCAAACTTTTGTGTCAGAGGGCCATATAACATTTAGGCAACAGTTTGAGGGGCGGTCACCTTGGGTAATGTGATTGTTCCGAGATATGTTACATTCAATTAAGTTAACAAGTTTTTCGTAAATGTATTACTTTTTCATTGTTGACAAAATAGCTTCGCGGGCCGGATTAATTAGGTTCGTGGGCCAGCCCGCGGGCCGTAGTTTGGAGACCCCTGAAGTAAAGGACAGCTTAACGTTGTTTTCCTCCTTTCCGTGTGACATCTTCGTGACATATCAATGTCATCTGATTCCGATGCATCTGATAACTGCCACTTGATAATTACTTTGAACTATCTAGGAATCTTAATTGATGAATAGAATTTTTCTAAGTTTACCACTACTGTCCATCAAGCAGATCAGCTGATGAATGTCATTTGAGACATGACATGTCTGCTACATACCGTGCTTCTGATGAACGTATGACGAAATAATAATGGCTGAGAAATTTAAAACCGACTAGAAGCTCAAAAATGGATTGAGGGAATCACTGCTGAACGTAACCTTGGAACGATGGTGTTTTTTTTGCGCAATACCCCGGGTTTTATAATCTCTTATGCAAGCGAAATTGACCAAACAACTAGCTGGTCCAGACATATTGGTACCGTCAGGTTTTCACCTCCGACAAATAGTCACTACTTACCTCGACAAAGAACACATTTCATGCGATGCAACTTGCAAACGCGCGGACGCATCAGGCCTGTCTTCAGGATTTCGCAGCAGGGGGGGGGCAAAAACCACAAGGGGGCCACATTTTTCAAATGCAATATTGGATGTATGCAGCAACCACTTCAAAACATTTCTTCAGATGTAGTTGTGAAGCATTGCACAGCTCAAATTATTTTTGTGCATTTACTATCCTTGGCTCTAAGACTTTCCCTATGCTTGCGTTAGATGTCATTAGTGACTGATTTAAATTTCGATGGAACTTGTGTGGCATTTATTGCGAAATCGCTTGCAGCTTAAAATTGTTTCAGAAAACCTCATCTTGGAAAAGCTTGATACCTTCGCGCGTAGAAAAGTTCTACGAAAAAAGCATGCGCAAAGCGCAAAATCAAACTTGATACGCACTGCAGCTACAATGCTACGTACCCCAGGGGTCTCAAAGTCAAATTGCTCCCTGGGCCAAATGAGGACTTATAAAGTAGCCCGAGAGCCGTACTATGACGTTGAAGCAACAATGGCGGTCCCTGAACCTTAGTAGAAACAGCTTTTACATCTTCTTCCCTGCGACAGGTATCATGAATTGGGTGAATCATCTCTGGCGGTCCATACATTCCTTTCAAAGGAAATTGATCACTCGCTAATCGAGCACTTTTAAACAATGGTGAATAAACTAAATACGGTAAATGTTTACTATTTGAGAATTCCCATAAAGTATGACGGACCGCACAAAATGACCTGACGGGACACATGCGGTCCGCGGGCAGCATNTGGTANACTGAGAGCAAAANTTCAACTTTCATGAGAAAGTTTCGCAAAAACTAGCTGGGCAAACTAAACCATTTCTCCCACTCCTATATTTTTAAAGCCACAAGGCGATATAGCTGTGTTCTAAGAATTTCAGAAATTCATGAAACTGGGGCGTTTACCGTTGACGTGCTGGCACCAACAACCGCCTGATTGTTATCAGACTTTTGTACGTCATAGACGCATGATGTCTTTTTCATACTTATGCCACCCACTTCCCCAAGGTTGCAAGGCGCAGCAATGGAAGGCGTGTTAGTATTTCAACACAAGTGTCTACTTAACTTAGACAAATGTAGCAAGTTTTGATTTGAGATTTACTCGGATGCACTGTACATCTGGACAAGGGTTTGTACGCATTACTCCGTGGGGTTTTTCAGCGATATTGGTCGTACAGTAGGTGGTTAGCAAGAAACTCCAGGATAGTGTGTTGAGGGAGAGCGGATATTATCTAATTGCACCAGAAAACCAAACTCCAATACATTCCATTTTATTTTTATGTAAATCAATGGCCCTTGTCATCAAAGCTTAAAGAGTATGTGGCCAATTTTATCACCTTACTCTTTCAGAGCGAGGAAAAATTGCTTAAACGCACATTTGTATGTTTATACACATTGTATGCTTGTAGGCTAACAGGCAATTTGCAAATATTTTAACAGTCTATATACACAGTGAACATTTTCGTAATTTCTGTTTTTTTTTCAAGGGGTACAATGGAATCTACTGCGAAAGCGACATCGATGAATGTAGCGAAAATATCTCGTCCGAAGCCGTTTGCTTGAATAACGCAACTTGCAACAACACTTTCGGGTCTTTCGAGTGCATCTGCGGACCTTATCATATTGGAAGGTGAGACTTTGCTTGGAAACTTGAGGTTTCACCTTCTTAATTGCTACTAAAGTTCTCCAAAGATCACAAGGCGATAGAAGTACTACAGACCTCTATTGTGTGTGGTGGAGTTGTTTTGCAGACAGGCAGGTGCTCATTTCGCTATCGCGCTTTGACCACATGGTACGTGTCACTCCGGAATACCATACCACGTCTTCGTCTCGCGGAAAGACAGAATGCTTTAGGGCTTCCCACTGGCTGCTAATACGCCTGAAAGCTTGTGACCACAAACAAAAATTTTAATGACGGCTGCCTGTCTGCATACCACTGTTGTTGACATGTTATTTTTAAGCGTTCATTTACTGATTGCCAGTTCGCCAGCAAAACGTTCGAGAGAAAAGTATAGTGAAATACCTGCATATCAAAGCTTTCGTGCCTCTAAGTTTTTATTTCTTATTGGTTCCGTTGCAGATTGTGTGAGGTGCACATCGATCCGTGTGAGGTCACGCACTGCCAGAATGGTGCAACTTGCATACGGACACCAACAGGACCCAAATGCGAATGCATCGAAGGTAGGAGCAGGGCTGCTCCAACACATTTCCTGTTTTTCTGGTGGAAAGATAATCAAATAAAACCTTTAGCAACAGTTTTAGATCATGCTTTCTTGACGAGTGTGGTTTGACCTAAAGTTGTCCGTTGCAATATCAATATCAAATGGAATCTTCAACAGCTACGCAAATTTCAAAGTTGCGACTAGTCGATGTCTACTGGAACTTGGAAAATTCGACAAAAACAGAGGGGATCAGTAGCCATTTTTTAGTGTAAAATTATCAGCAGGATATATTCTTTACGCGTCACGCTTTCTGGCTCATCAACAATTCATTTCTCGTCATCAAGCAAAACGTTTGAAAGATTGAGGCGCTTGGCAACTAGGTTTATCCTCACATGACTGCTGCCCTCTGGATAAATGTGACTGTCAAGCCAATCGCAACACATGCTGCAGCACTAACCGACATGAGCATAGGCGTAGTCAGGGGGACCAGGGGTCCATACCCCACAATTTTTAGAATATCTAGTCATTTTGTGCTTTTGACAGATTGTATTCCAAACAAAATACTATTGTTCGCCTGAAATCAAAAATTTTGGCCCTCCCCAAAATGTTGGGCTGGTTACGACACTGGGCATGTATCCCTCCCCAAATGTTGGGCTGGCTACGACACTGGGCATGAGGGTTTAGGTTGCTCTCTGTTATCATCGTCGCATGTAAACAGCTTCGTGTTGCGGTAAATTGACAAAGTGATGTCCTTTTTACTTAATCAGAGCTAGAGTGAACAGCTTTCGGTTCTTGTTGAGTTTCGCAAGAGGTTTTCGTTGATTCCAGGCGCATTTTTTATTTAAACTCATCACTGACACCTCAGTGACTTCAGTACGCCTTGAATGCGCAAATAGTATCTAGAATTATTTGGCAGCAGCGCTGCAAGTGCTACATTCATATTCGATTTCCTTGTGCTTCAGTTCAATAACTTACCAATTAATTTATACTGCAACTACATTGAAAGCAAAATGTAAATTTTCGATATGAGCTCATTTACCTTTTTTGCTTGGAAGCCATACAAAAGTCGGACAAATAATTTAGCTGATTTGCATCAACTACAGTGAGCTCAAAAATAGAATATGTCAGAATCTATACAGCTGTGACACAATTATATTTGGCACGTTGGATTTTGACAGATTAGTACGACATACTGTACATTTCTGTTCAAATCAAGGCAAAGTGTGAACCGGGTTTAAACACAATTAACTGTCAGTGGCATGATTTTGTTGAAAATGTGGTAATGTGATAAAACTGCCTATGTTGCAGAAATCCCGGATGCAAAAAATTCATTTGCTCACATGAGAATATTTCAAACTACAATCATAGCATGTAACGACATACTCTTTATTGGTGAACTCTAGCCATTCTGTTTCTAATTTTACGTCGCTTCCACAAAACGTTTGGTCGATCCTCAAAGTTCGTTTTCACTAAATAATAGGATCTCAGAGATTCCACGGTTTGCAACCTGATTATCACATTTGCAACCTGATGACTCAACCCCACAGACATGAAAACTTGCTTGCACAGGTTATGGTGGAAACTACTGTGACGTAATCATCAAACCGTGCGAAGAAATTACAAATCCGTGTTTGAACAATGCTACATGCACGCCTATGCTCAGCGACCCCGCTGAAGCTAACTGCACTTGTATGCCGGGATTTTACGGTCAACTCTGCGAAAAAGGTAAGAAAGCTTATTGACACAACGCCGCTCAGGCAACCTTAAAAACCTGATTATATGCTGTAGGTGACAACTGCTGAAATGATTCGAAACGTTTTATAGGCGCATATTTCAACAATTCAGCGATTATTCTCAAGCTCATCTGCCCCGAAAAAACAAACTTGTATTTCAAAATGTATTTTGTTCAAAAACAAACATATTTTCCTTTCAAAACTGTGGGAGGAGCGCAAGGTACCTCCAGTCAAATGGCAAAATTCCGTTTGCATGTAGTCACAACCGAGGTTAACTATGAGTCAGGCACGTCCACGCAGCTTGTCGTATAAGCGAATTCCCTCATAAGACGCAGTTACGAAGCTTGCTCTTCCATCAAAATGTCAAATATGTTTATGCAAAGATGGCATTGGAGACCTCACGCACAGCTTTTGTGTTCACACGTTAGGTATGCACTGCCATCTTGGCAGTAACCCTCCTTTACTCAAAAAGACAAAATGTATGCATGTATTGAAAGGGCTGCTCGACAGAACGCTTAGAAAAAATCAGCTACTGAGGGAGTCAGATTAATAAGTGTATTTTAAGTCTAAAAATTTTATTTGAAAACTGAATTACGCATTTTGTCAGTAGTCACCTGAGTGAGATTCAGCATATGCTTCATTTTGCTTAACGCATTCAACATTATAGCCAATTCACGTTAGGAATTTGGCAACAACGCTATTTGCTCTGTAGTCCATTTGTGTCAGATTTCAGCGTTTCCGTAAATTTGCATGAAGTATATGCGATTAGACTATTAAGGAACGTCATGAAGGTTATCGTAACGTTGATGTTACGGATGTCCTGTTCACTGTTTTTCAAGTCGGACACGCTTGTCATCACTCAGAAAATATGAAAAGTTGTACTCGGCTTGACTTTGTTCTATCTTGCATCTCAGTCCCTGGTTATCCATATTGATCTCTCTGCTTAGGCACTAATTCAAGTACGCTTTTTCTGCATGTAACGTTTTGCATAATTGTAACGACGCACTCAGCCTTGCATAGCCACTGTTTCAAGCTCTGCTTATCGAAGCTTTTTTGCTCCCTCGTCAGTTTGCGACGATAACGAGGTAATTTTTCGGAAGTAATAATCTACCTCCGGTATAGCAACCTTTTTCATGGTTTTTAGCTACTTGAAATTTAAGGTATTTTATTCAAAATATATCCAATGAACTTTCACTGTAAATTTTGTGCAAAGACCGGAACTACAACCATTACCGCAAGAAACCATCTTTAAATATTGCTTCCGACTTGTGGTAGCATCTTTGTGTCGCTTACGTACATTTAATCACAGAAACAGGCAATTTTTATGGTACATGTTTCTGATGGGCGGGGGTTATCGTCAGCGTCTTTTTATCTTCGAAAGTGTTTGTGTGCCTCCCAATTAGTGTGCCTCCCAATTAACTTCACAGCTGTTGAAGACTTTGTGCCTAACATGTCAGTTTTGGCAAACAGATTACAAATAGGAAGCGCCAATTCCCTTTTGTGTTTGCTCCATTTGCGACAGAAGTCGACCACTGCGTTGTTCCGGGGAATATCTCTCACGTTGGCTTTCAAAGTCACCTGTTCGTCCAAGAATCAGTGGCCAGAACTGACTGCGGTAACCATGGTGACTGTGTTTCCGAAAGACTCGGTTTTCGTTGCGAGTGCCATTTCGGTTTCGAGGGAGAATTCTGCGACAGAGGTATTACGTAGCAGCACTCGTGTTGTTGCGGCGATATGCCGATTTTGAAAAAAAACTAATTTTGAAAAAGGCAATTACCTAAAATCTTGGTGATTGTATTGTAAGTTACGAATATTATTACAGTGTCACTCAGTATAAATAAGAAAATTCTTCATCTATTCCATTCATTCTAAGTCATCGATTGCAACTTTCCTAAATTTGTATTGCTGAATAGTTGCCCATGCGTTGCATGTTGTGATACAATCGATGGAACGTTTTCTGAACTGCTGAATAGACTATTTGCTGAAGCTGTGACAAACATATATGCCATTCAAAGGATTTAGCACGAAACCATCGGGCTTATACCATCTGCTATCCTGCTGTTAAAGACGTCCAAGTTTCGCTAGTAGCCGTGAACCTGAAATAAGCTTCGTTGGTTAGGTCGCCGCATCAAACTGTTCTTCGTATTGTAAAAGATTTTCATAAGCATTGAACTTTAATGAAAATGCTTGTATGTGCAAACGATGAGACTAACTAAAAACACCCTTAGAAATTTCTCCAACTTTGATCAGATTGTTAAAACATATTCTGAGTCGCTCCCGATTTTTTTGGGCTAGTATTGACATTATAGACTCTATGTAGGAAACCACAAGTTTTGTTGTTTCGCTTCCTGGTATTTTGCATCATCGCTTATTATTTTCTGAACTACCATTGAACTTTTTGACGAGTTTCCACTGGTACAGTATCTCATGTTTGATAGCATGCCGCCCGGCCGCCTACATTCTTAAACTCATTGGTAAATTTCCCTCCTTTGATGCAGAATTTATTCCTCCAGTCGTGAACTGCTCGACGGAATATTGCAAATGCCCAAGCAAGTTGCTCAAGAAACTAAAATCCGGTAAATTAAATAGTTGATGCCCAGGTTATGGGGCGCACTTTTCTGCATTGCACCAAGTTTGCTCTTATGCATTATTGTTTCAACCTATGGTTTGTTGAAGATCATAACCTTACGAACCTGAAGTGCCAATATCGCCACTACGATGAAGGTGTATGCACTCCTCCCATCTGTGTGTCGCCATTTTGCAGAAAGACAACTGAGGAATTTTACTGTGATTGGAAGTCGAAGTGCCTCGATAGTGAGAAATCGCCAGGTAAATCGTTTCTTCGGTGTGTGTGCAAGAATGTGGGAAAGTGCTGTAAATTTACTTGACAATCGTTTGTAACTTTTGGATGAATGGTAGTGCTTTCACCGATTATAAGTTGTTTCTATTTGAGGGATAACGGTAGAAAATTATATTTTCAGTTCGAGGGCATGCCTTAACCCTAAAAGTACGCCGAAAAACTTTGCAGATCAACTTTGTGACTTGAGAATAGTGAATATGCACCCGAAAATAAACAGAACCTCAGATGGACTGAAACATATGTCTTTGGTAGCAGATCCTTAGTTTCTTTTTTTATCTCAGCACGTGTTTTTTTCGTAATTTCGTGGCTGATCAAACTTTTATGTTTCTTGGTAATTATCATCACTTCTTTTCCAACAGAAGATCAGGATTCAAACAACTGTCCGCTTCTAGAGATGGTGTTTGACAGAACAAAGCTGATTCTGGTAAGCGCTTGAAAGTCAATATGTTCGTCAGTGGTTATGCAGCAGTTATCACATGTTTGCTCTTTTTATTGTACAGTATGTTGTTTCGGTTTAATTAAAAATGCCGCAACGGATTTATACATTTGGAACTTTTCCGCAAAGTTGCACTGGCTCAGACTGCAGAGTTTGATATGCAATGACTCTTTTCAAATGTTTAAATTGTCAGGCAGAGGTCCACCTCAGTTTCATTTATACTCGCTTTCTGTATTACTTTCGGAGTGTCACGAGTGGTCTGCGGCACCCATTTCCACTTACTAGCGCCGGGGGCCACGTGGCTATTTTCGTAGTCGGACACGTAGACCCAGGCGCAAGCAAGCGAAGCTGGGCGCTGCAGACCACTCGTGACACTCCGAAAATAGTACAGAAAGCGAGTATAAATGAAATTGAACTAGGTAGAAGTAAACAGGATTGAATTGTTTCCAAATTATCAGTGATCAGCAAAAGGTTTGGAGCTACTGACCGGAACCTGACAATTTCACAGTTTTATTCACAACACCTTCCTTGACATTTCAGGAGAGATTTTTATGACTGTTTGCATACTAATTTGGAAAAACAAACTCTGTTGGACGCTTAAAATTAACTCTTGTGGAGAAATGGTTACAATTCCCTGTGCATTCTGGTTGTAGAAACGATTCGTCCTGCGCCCCCGCACATCGACTTCGCAACATTTGAAGCAAACTTTCTAAAACATCCGGGCGAAACTCCACAAAGGTTGTCATACGTTTAAAATAATCAGTTTCACTAAACTGTAGCAAACCTCAAAGTATATTGTGCGTTTCTGTGACATTTCCAGATGATATTTAGTCGCGCGATTCTCCATACAAATTGGCGGCATTCAACTTTACCCGAAAATGACTCACAACTTATGTATTTCGACCATTTACGACTGAAGTGCCTGATGATTTTTTCTTTGTTGTTTTTCATGAAAATTCTGCGCTTTTTTCGACTGTGCAGGATGCAACGGTGAATTCCCTGTGCGAGAAAGTCAGGGGCATTCCCACGATGAAGAAGTACAGAGATTCTGTGACAGTTCATTGTGACTTGAAAGGATTGAAAGAAACTAACATTACCACTGTCGTTGCTTTCGTAAGTACTCGATTGAGCGATAGACTTTTGCCGTGATTACTGCATTATCATTCGTAACAGCATGGGTAGTTTTTTGCCAACCATAGACCACATACTCAAAGTAAATTACAGAGGACAGGATCGCTTTTCAGTTCTACCCAGGGTCTCTCTTAGAAACTTGACCAGGGGTACGAGGACCGATACCGGACTCCCTAGCTTCTGGGGTACTCCTCGAAGCTTGTGTATCTTGTTTGTATAGTAATTAGCATGATAACTGTTTTATATATATTCTAAGATCTACAAATAAAACTACCAGCGCTACATTTGGAGAAAGTGGCCATCAACTTTGGGCGAGATTACAGAAAATTTAGTGTGCATACCTTCATCCACCCGGGTCCCAGTACGATGCACTTCTTGTACGGTCTTCTTGTAGGCCCTGGCTCTACCCAGTGTTACTGTGAAGAGCGATATTTCTTGATAATTTCAGCCATGGTTATTTGGCAAACATTTTTCACACATTGCTTTTCTCGTTTTTGAAAGAGAGGGTGCTTATAAACATGAAACAATCTTATCGTCAGCCGTGCATTTCCAGAATGCAAGTGTTCGTGACCTAATCGCGGTTATTATGCTGTAACAACCTAATAGAAATGAACAATATAAACGTTGCATCTGACTCACAACTTTAGTTGATGGGTGCTACCCAAAGTATTTACTAGTGACAGCAATATGCGATAACCTTTTACTTGATTTCATGAAAGATAGTTGGTTTGGAGCTGTCCGTCCAATCATATCTTCAACAATTGCCTAAAACAAAACTTACCGTCCACGGATTAGACTACACACACAAACAAGATCTCAAAATTACGCAAATCTGAAACCTTTGTTAAACTAGCGTATACACTCGAATAAAAGATGTCAGTCGTGGGGACATTAAATTATTTTGAACCGGATTTTCAATACACAGGATAGCGTCACGTCAGATACCAACGCTTTTCTACTGGCTATCGACGTTTTCCAAAGACTCGAACAAGAAATTCAAAAGTCTGATGAAGGTACCTGGCAAACTTATCGTAATTTTTGTGGATACTGATTACTACGATTTTAGGGATCCCTTCACACGGTAATTTTCATATCATATGAAAGTGAAATGTTTGAATTGCCAGTAGTTTATAAGCGTTGTGACTAACCTGTACATGGGCATGCTTTTCTCCCTCTGTTTTTTATCGTTGTTTTGTTGTAATTATTTTATCTGGTGCTGATTCGATGCATTTCGTTACTTTCTTTCACTACATACAAGTAAAATGTATTCAATTAGAAAGAGATTTGTGCTAGCAACCTTTTCTAACTAGCTGAGAACTTAACTTACATGGTATTTCGCCACCCTTTGCGATTCAAACATGTTGGAATGCAGTCATCAATTTGCTAAACCTGGATTTTCTTATGTTTTTATTTTTTCATCAACATTATAGTGGATACATTAACGCTTTGATGTTTTGTGCATACTTACGGCTTAATTTCCAGTAATATTCCATTCGTGATTCAACGCAATGTACTTGTTTGCGAACAGTGCAACAGTTGACACGATACCCTGCAAATCTACATCACCGCAGTGGGTCGCTGTTTCCTGTAGCGCAAGCGAACGGCCATAGCGCTTTTGGTTCACCATTATTCTACATCGAACCGTTAACGTTACATTGTTCTGACTTGACAAATAAGTGTATTGGAGGTTTTGTTGTATTATGAATATAACCGAAAGAAGCAATCAATTTAGTGTGCTACTGGAGAGTTATTAACAGACCAAGTGGTTAGAGCATTTTATTTCACCTTGCATTGGCTTGGCAACTTCAAGACGTCGGGTTGCTGAGTTGGGAGACCTGTGCTCCTGCTACAACTAGGTTGACCCCTCAACTTGTAGGGATCTCTGTGGAATCGTAATCTACCGACTAGATTCGGCACCGCAACCAACCCAGAACCCTACAACATGCAATAATTTCATCTCTTTGATGTTGTTTTGCCTTTGCTGCATTCGTGTTACTTCGTGATTTGAGTCACAAAAAAGCATGAATAAACCATTAACGTAACGTTCAAATTCGAATGGTTCACACCGACAACTCCCAAATTAGAAGTCAATTCAGAAGCATGTCCAAATATTTCACTGAAACAGTAAGCAAAAAAATCCGTATATTTGTACACAGCCACTTTGATATGTTGTCACATGCAGGGGATCAGTAGCAACACACATTTGTGATAACAATGTTACTTAATCTTTCAGGTGTTGCAGCACTTACTGAGGGTCAGAGTGAAAATGAAATTGATCCGTTTTTCTCCGAAACGCTTATATCTGTTCGATTTGGATCGCACAAAGGACACTTCCAGCGCCATTTTGATAAGATGGCTCGAGCAACCATGTCCTACAACACCAACCACGACAGCAAAGAGCCGGTCTGGATTGCAGTTCCACTAGCTCTTGTCCTTTTACTGACCTTGATTCTCATTACTTTTTTTCTTGTTCAACGACGAAGACGTCGAAAAACCATACAGATCAACTTCGTAGCGAACAGGGAATCTGTTGGTGACGTCATGGAATCGGCTTCTGTAGATCGAATCGTTGTGAGTACTTATAACAATCATTTCTTCTCAAATGAACGTAAAAACTATGCTACTTGGAATTGCACAACCAATGGCAGTTAAATTTAAAATATCGAGATACGTTATGAAATTTTCATCATTCTAGCTAGATGTGCCACTCATAACCTTTCACGTTGTCTTGAAAAGTGTTTTAAGTACTTCGCTCTCTGACAAGTACTTAATTGCTATGAAGTGGTAAAACAAAAGTGTCATTTAAAGGTGTCGCCACACAGAGCGCGTTGGTTCAAAACGGGGAAGAATAAAAAGAAGAAACTGCAGCAAAATCTCAGCTTTGACAATCCTCTGTTCGCAGGCAGCGCTTCCAATGGTGGGCAGTTTGCTTTCTATTCGTATAATTCTAAGGACGCAGTTTGGAATTATTACTCGTGGAATACATGAACTTGCATTTCAGTGTCGTGATAAGCAACTATTTGCTTTTTTAAATGCTAGATCCATAGAAAGCAATGTGATTTTCCAAATGAACAAACAAAATAGACACAAAAAAACTTGTGAACGATTCTTCGTGTAGACAGCAGTATGTCAATGTCTAAAGTTTGTTTGGGGGTTAATCATGGGCGTCCGAAGGGACGGATAAGGTCACCTTTCACCCTGGACTCTCAAATTTTGATATTTTCCTATTAACCTTTCGTAGAAAAATGTCTTTCTGTTAAATTCGAGTTGATGAAATGAAATTTAGCCACAGTTGCCCCACTAGAAACAATCATTCCCACGTCCATGGGGATAGTTGCTCGAATTTGACAGTGATGCCTTGCAAAGTTTTGTGTATTCAAGAGTCTGCCCGTATTTGACTTCATCTGTAGATATCAACAAAAGTACTTGTATTTACCTTTACTCCCCACCTAAGCAACAAACAGGCCTGCGATTAAAGCACATTGAGTTGTTATGTAAAGTACGATACAAAAAAAAATTGTGTAAATGTGCAATTTTCTTTTCCTTTCTGTGCAGTTTTGCTGATCTTCGAAATATTTTTGAAATTTAAAGTAGAGTGTCGTAAAATTTTTTGTGTTTTCTCACCAAGGTTCAGCTAGAAGGCTGAGCGTGCGGAGCAACGACTACGGTGCGACAACACCACCAGCATTCCCAAGACAGACAGAGCGGAAAGAAACTTACAACAGCGTTGAAAAGTCCACCGTTGACTATTTAGTCGGTGAACCACCTTACTCTGGTTAGAAAGTTTTTTTATGTTATTTTTTTGTATAAAAAATTAACGTTGCTTTAGTTTGGTTTTGTTTCCCAGACACTTTGAATCAGGGCCGCAACCAACTGATATTTTCGGGGGGGGCAATAAGATGTAACTTGTTGCTGCACCTAAAAAATGCATACGTTTGTGAAAATTTTTGGGGGGGGACATTTGCCCGATTGCCCCCCTCTGGTTGCCGGCCTGCTTTGAATCACAATTAAATGTCGGATATGTGGTGGCAAGGGGGATTCTCTACATTTGGGAATCAATCCAAGCAAAAGAAACATGAGTCTGAGATTCTGCAGCATGGACATGGGAATTTGTGACTAAACGCTTTTTTACAGGAAAAAGCTTGTACTGTATTTTATTTTAAATTGCAATTTTGACTGTGTCGATACCTTTTGATCCTGACTGCCTCGGCGGCTTTGAGTCCATTGCTCCAATTTTGTGAATTGTTTAGAACCGAGCCTGACTTTCTTCACTGTTATAAATTGGAAAGAAAATATTTTATGCACAGTTTGCGGTTGGGGTATTATCGCACTTTGTTAATTTCTCCTCAATTTTACAGGTACAACCGCTAAAGAGGTCTCAGCTAGACGCACCATCGAATATGACATGAAGACAAATGGCATTGAAACCCCGACCACGAAGCATCGCTACACCCAAGCAGAATCATTATATTCTTACTCTCATGTCAACTCAGATCCATATTCTTTTGCCGACGACATGAACAGAGATAAAAGCAGTCCCAAAGTGGATAAGCAACATTTGGTTGCAAAAGAAAGTTCAGCAAACCCCTATGAACAAGTTCTAATGCCTCAAAACACACCGATGCCTCTTGATGCAAGTTGCTTAAAATCTGATATAACAGGTCCGACATTAGAAAAACACCCACTTTCGTTTAACACGGTCGTTACCAACAATGGCGAAGATGGTCAAGGTATGCCTTCTGCCGTTTCTGACTTTGACCTCGTAAACGGGGAAGTGGCCGTAACGCCCACTGACGGCGACTATGGACGAAACGAAGCGAATACTGAAAATCGTGCCTGCGGCGCCACATCGAAAACCGTGTTGGAAAACCAATATCATGTTTCTAGGTTAAGTTCAGCTTCAGATAAAACTCAACTTCCTGAAAAGCAAGTGTTTCTTCCAGAAATTTACAGTGTACCGAGAAAGGCCAATCCAAACGAGTGAATTCATCATTGTGATAGCAACTTCAAAAGTCTCCCTTTAACAATTGTCGTTACCATTCAGTGTCAACAACGCTTGTAGCTGTGGTGAAACGAATTGGTCACTTTACATTGCTTCAAACCCAGTTGGACCTCGACAGGTTTTGGTTGTGTTTTCTACACCACAGTAGTACCCTTGTTTAAGGTCAGAGTCTACTCCGCCTACGTCCTGAATGTGCTCCTTTACAGCAGCGAGACGTGGTGCACATACCGCTCCAAAGAAAAAGGCGTCAACGTTTTCCACTAATTCAGATGTCACCTCTCCATCCTTGGTGTCTCATGGAGGGACCACATCCTTAACGCCACCATCCTACAGGTCACCGTCTCGTATGACCTCATCCCATCATTACGCAACGACGTATGCGCTGGCTGGGCTACGTCCATCGTATGGGGGATGGCCGCTTGTCCAAGAATATCCTTTACGGCGAATTCTATAATGCGCCTAGCACAACTGGAAGAGCCAAGCTGCACTATAAGGACGTCATCAAGCGTGGCATGGCGAGCTTCCACATCTCATCACAGTCCTGGGAAACACTTGCTGCCGATCACAACGGATGGCGTGTCTCCCTTAGTGACGACTATTCATTGTCAGCCACAAGCTGCACAGAAAAAATGGAGAAGCGCCGAGCTCATCGTCGTCAACGACGGCATAGGCCATACTATAGTAGCACCCTTAAATAAATTTTTCAGCACACTTGTGTCTTTTACTTTTACCTAAGTTTTTTCAATTGACTATTGTTTTGCAAACAATACATTTTACAAAAAACTAAATCATGATTAAATATACATTTTTCATGAGACAAAAGGTTATTATTCTGTAATTCTTTGACGTGTGCTACGCAGTGCTAGTGCGATTTTCATATCACTAATTGCTATTTTGAAGCTCTTGAAGCCATAAAATTTTAAGCATTTCCATGAAGCAATAAACTCCAGCAAATACACACTGCTACTTCATTAGCTTTAAATGCTCAGAAAATTGCATTTTAGTGGTTCCATTATTCCCACGTCACATTTTAGAGATTTTCACCAATGCAGTGTTTTTCAACCAGGGTTCCGCGGAACTTCAGGGTTCCGCGTGTGGCTGCCAGGGAAACAGAGCGAAATTGCCTGGGACAAAATTCGCAAACACAGTTCTATGCGGTCTTAACAACATTGACGCTTGGATCATTGCATAGGGATCCATGAGCAACGCAAACATTTGCGGAAGGTTCCGCTGCAGCGCAAAGGTTGAAAAACACTGTTCCAGTGATTTGTAGGATGTTGGTTTGTGTATATGCCTTTACATACTTGTGAACATTTACAAGAGGTAACAAGGTTTTTGTTTTGTGGCAATGATGTTTGATTTTGCTACTTCGAAGGTTGCTCTCCACACAAGAAGTAACAAAATCAAGTAACAATCTGCCGCTTTGCAGCTTAGTTGAAATCTGAGTCTCAAGTTGTACTAGTCGCTATATGTTCGAGCTTTTATTAACAGTTGACCAGGTATGCTGCTTGGCAAATAACAAAACTAGTGCTTAGGTTTGTACAATCTGTCTGTGTTCTAGCTACGTATGTCTTCAACTGTTATAACCTGCAGAAAACCGTTTGAAAACACCAAACGTCGAAAGTAGTAGGGCTCATGGGCGTCGGAAGGATTTTTTCCATGTGGGAGCAATAGTGTTTTTTCCAGGTGGTGGCTGAAAACATTTTGCAGGGGGGAAAAAGTAATGGAATTTAATATTACCAACCCGAAAGCAAGATAAAAACATTTTTCTGCTAAAACTTTAGTAGGAAAATAAAAAATTTGGAAATCCGGGTTGGGCCACTTTCAAAATCCAGGGGCCAAGACCACACCTGTACCCCTTTTCGACGCCCATGATAGGTTATTTCTACATGTTTGCGTGGTTGGTAAGCCTTTTGATTTTCCGCGCCTTGTGTCAGTGAAGGTGTTCCGAAATTTCTATTGTTACACGTTCCACACTTAGCCATAAGTCTTGGGGTGATCAAAACCGTCGCAAAAAGTTTTCAATAGGGGGGTTTGCGTTTCTGCATGAGGCTTTGGGTTTGTGCTGGGGGGCTTGACACTCTAAAATTTGACGAAAACTCAACTGATTTATAGTGTTTCATGTTTCAATTTGGGAGGGCTTGGAGCTTTGTTTGGGGGGTCTAAGCCCCCAAAAGCCCCCGCGTGGCGACGGGACTGGGGGTGATGGTCATGTTGGTAAAAAGCTCAAAAACATAAGTCAATGCTGTGAGCAACTTCTGAAAAAAGATTTGGCTACATCACAAATCGGCAGTACGTTCGCCAAATTAATCGACACAACGACCATGCCATTACAGCCTAACGATGCATGGCGCAGTAAATAAATCAAAGATTTTAAGAGCCGACAGTAGGGTGACAACAGGTTTACTTTTTTGGATTAAATCAGCACAATTTTTCACCAAAGACCAGGAACTCGGGCAATATGCAATGTAGTTCCACCCTTCTAAGCACGAAACTGCAGCTTTTGGGGGGCTGGATGTAGCCTTCTCAGTAGCACAATAAAGTCGAAAGATTTCAATTGAAAGGGTTTGCTTTCGTTCCGGCTGATCGCGGGTATCGGTCTTGCGTAAAATGAAGATCTGGATTTTCGATTGCAAAAGAGTTTGTGTAATGCTAACACAAGCGTGGCCAGGGGGGTCATGCTACCCCGCAAATTTCTAGTCTATCTTGTCGTTTTGTGCTTAGAGAGGCGGTGTCCCAAACAAAATATTGTTGCTCGCTTAAAGTCAAAATATTTAGATCCTCAAAATTTCGGGCTGACTACGCTACTGAATATTATGTTGCTGTGTTGTTCCGACTTTCATTGCAATGTACTTTACTTCATTATACCCAGGGGCGCAACGAGGGGAACAATTCCCCGGGCACCGAATGACTGCGAGGGGCGCTTAAACGTCCCATCAATGTCACATGTACTTTCTTCAATACAGTACAATTGCTTCCGAAAGACCTCAGGTTCGAATACGGAGGCGCCAAACTTGCTTCTTGCCCCAGGCCCCATTTAACCTCGTTACGCCCCTGATTATACCACTTTCATTATCATGCATGATATCCGGTAATTTTATTTATCTCGCGTGTTTTCTTCCTCTGTCGATATTTAACATGTCAACTGTTTGTTGTATTTTTACCTCAAGTTGTTCGAATCACATCATAATCTGAAACATGGCATTATGTGTGTCTGCTCATGGACACCTTTTGTATGAATGGACCGACGCAAAAACTCAACGTGTGGTACAAATCGAGTCCAGAAAATAACGCAGTAAGGAATGAAATCATAATGACACCTGCGCAACCCAGGCTTCATCAACATTCCCACTCTACATTTGTTATTTGCAGGATGCCTGCAGCCAAGCCTTTGGTAGCTTTTTGTTCGTTCGACCCTTCGCTAACATTGGTTTTAACAAGCGCAATATACGCTTTGTTTCAGCGAGTTTCAAAATGTATTCTCCGACTCCTGGCCAAAATACCCAGGCTTTGCCAGAAGAGGCTCCATGATTCTGGCTCTCCATACACATTAGGTGGTCCCCCACTAAAAAGAAGTGGCGGCTTTTTGATTATTCGCTGGTATTGGCTACCGTGTTTTTAGCCTGCCAATCCACCGAAATATTGCAACGCCCGTGCCTTAGTACGCGTAAGTCATCAACGAGCCATGGCACGAAGGAGGAGAGACTACACATGTAGCGAGTGCTCTTCACCTCCCATGTTATTGGCAGTCTGCGCATCTGTGCACTGTTTTGATCGCGATGTTGCTTTTCAATCAAGATTGATTACATTCATCCGCAAAGCGTGATTTAACATCCTGCTACGGTTTGTTGAGATCTCCTCAGTGATACCTGTATGATTTAATGAGACGTACAAAACAGCAAAAAAATAACATATTTAGCAGATGCAGAATGGCATACTAAATTTTGTCGGAGTTGTTTTGAATACAGACCTTGGCCAAAGGCTTTGATACTACCTTCTCCGTTGTCCTATCCTCACAATTCGCCTTTTAGCTTCAACGTGCATGTTGATTAAATGCAACGCGTTTTCGATCAACCTCGCAACAGTAAGCAGAAAGGCGCCGTTTTTTCGCAACTAGAGCTTTTGCAGAATCTCTATGTCTTGCGGTGAATTTAGCACCTCCTGGTCATGTAACACTCAGCAACAAAGATGACGGACATATTTGTTTTTAAGGATTAGCAACGTTGATCTTTATCGAGTGTGAGCAGAAGACAAGAAATGTTGATAAAAGCGAAAAGCCGTAGCCAAGATCTATTTGCTGGTTATCTTAGGAAATCCCAAACCCGCTGATTTTGGTCATATAAGCACCATGGCATTTCGTAGATAAAGGTTTGGACCTTTTGGCAAAATACAAGGTTAGAACAGGTGCAAATCAAGCCAAGAATTGCTTGTGCGGCAAAAACCAAAGCTTGTTGTATAAGGCGACTTCGTGATTTCCCTTCAATTTATTTTATTATGGAAAAGGAAACAAGACGGTGCAATTGAGATCGTCACCACACGGTAACTTTGATGCTTTGGAATTACAGAAGTTGGTTGCTCACAAAAATAAGCTTCACGTTCATAAAACAGCCCTGCAACCACCAGTAGCTGACACCAACTCTATTTCAACTCTGTTTTGTCAAAGTCAAGGTGAAGAGCCATTGGCAAACACTGCAAAAGCCTTCATGCCCATCATTCTACGCTTGCTGCGGAGGTGAACAGCCTCCACTAAGCAGAACTGCAGGGATTTATGTCGTGAGCGTTTTGATAGCAGTCGCACAAATCCAGTCTCAGCGAAAGGATATCATTTTATTCGGGAAAAATATTGCACTCAAACACCGCATTTCACGTCTCTTGTTCAAAGAACAAACCACACCGAACTCAACTGATATCCTAGCCTGGAAACAGTATCTAAGCCAGCCCAAACGTTATGTGGTCCCAATACTTTGACTTCAAGACAGCAAAAATAGTTTGTTGGGGATACCGCTTCTCAAAGCACGAAACGGCACAATATTGGGGGGAATCCCCCATGGCTACGCCTATCCGTGGAAAGTCAGCCCGTAGAGTAAAAATAAACAAACGATTCATACTGTCTCCGACGGTAAAGCCACTGCTTTGTTTCACTGATTCCAAAGAAACCAGCTTGACAGCAGCCTTGGCTGGCATGCCAACTCCAGAAAATGATCACCGATACGCACACCGTCGTAAGTTGGTGAAGTAACAAGTCAAATTGGGAGGCGGATAACTCGTTGCCAAAGATTTTTCTTCATAAAAAAGCAAATTTATCACCAGCAAAACTTTTTGTGGTAATTGGTTTGCACATTGCCACACAAACAACTTCTACGCAACGTTGCGTTACAGTTTGAGCTTTTCAACTTGAGCAGAGACAAAGCTTATGCTTGCTACCCCAACATGAAGTACTACTTGTGCTACACTAAATGTGGCATTTTGGCGTCCTCAGTGCATGACGTTACGTCCAAACAGTGCGTGAAATTACGATTTAAAGTTTTAAATCTAAATCACGTTTCAAAAAATTAGACGAAATGCTTAAGTCGTTCAACCAACTCTTTCTTGCGGCTGTGTGTGTCGCTCCATCTTAAGTCAAGAACTGTTTCCTAAAATGAGCAACATGCCATCTCAAACACTGCCCCGGGGACTTGTCCAACCAGGCCCGTAACCTCGGGGCGAAGTGCCCCTCAAAATTTGTTTGCCCAGAAGTGTGACGTCAAAGTTTGCTTTGAACATTTCATTAAAAACAAAACCCTTGCCCCCTAAAAATGCATTCCCCCCCATAAAAAAGTAAAACATAACTACGGGCCTGCGTCCAACCCTCTGCCTTTCACATTTGAGATCAAAACGTCGTTACTGCGCGAGTAACCCAGGTTTGTTTGAAGGAAGCTAGGACAGTGGTAAATTTCACCACTGAGCGAGAATTACACGTAAGGTGCGTCGCCCGTATCAACCAGAATGGTGAGCTCCGTAGCAGCAGTCTATCTAAATCCTACTGCATTGTTCCGACGGACAACAGCAAGGTTCGATGTAGTACTTAGGTAAAAGCTGTAGCACATCGTGTTGCCAAAATGTGTAAATCCGTAATTTACGCAACAACCACGTAATTCACGATGGCATTTGCTGAGCGCCATCACGGAACAGTTTTCAGGTATAGATCTTGGCAACGACTACGCGCTGATCATTTAAAGTAGTCAATCCAACGAGAACTCTCAGCGACTCGCGATTCCTTCGACTGCTGACTCGAAGAAGTGGCAGGGTACGCTGACTTCAATAAAAACAGGATGAACTTATTGAGTCACAAATGAGATAAAGCATCGACGACCGCTGATCTACCGCTCTACGATGCGAGATCGCAAACGATGAGCACCTAATCCATTCCCGGACGACACACACAAACGTAGTTCACGAAACAAACAGCGCGTTTAAAGTGCAAACGAATTCTGCGCTTCTGTGCTGAACAGGTGCGTTGCGCGTTGAGGTCAAACCGAACGACCGAATCTTTCGACCAAGCAGACTGAAAACAAGTAACGTTCGTAGAGTGGGAGGACTCTGCATTAACGATGGCGGCGAAAGCGCAGGCGCAGTGCGGTTTTGAGGACCTCGAACACATGTCAGTTCCTTTGAGTAAGGTGCAAAATGAAACAGCAACAGATCGATTAAATTCTGTTTCACATCACCAAAGTGAAACCCACACAATTCGTGGGACAGAACTATTCACGAATTTTGCCAACACGCGCGAATTTACCGACAGCGTTGAATTTCGCACGCATTGTTGACGTGAGTAAATCCCAGTGCAATGTTTACAGCCACAGCCTCTTTTTAATTAAGCGAATATTTGGGCAAGGCCACCAGCGATATCCAAAAATTGTCGCTTGATCTGTTTTCGCAAGCGTTACGATATTACTTCAACCAAATCTTGACAGCTATCCGCCAGTCGCATCTGTCGAAGCGTTATAAACAACGTTATTTGCTCTACTTGACAATCTCAGCAGCTCGCACTTCAAAGACGGCAAGCATAATCTACTCTGTGCTGTCAATAAGCAGTCGTCGTCGAACAAAATGCGATCAGAACAGAGATCTCATCAACACCAACGTCCTTGTACCAAGCGCAGTATCACACTCGTGCAATAATTTCACCTTTAGCAGCGGCGTTTTCATCGGATCAGCATAAAATTTCCTTTTAAGTGGTACGCGAAACCGCTGGACGGACCTCAAACTCGGCAAAAGGTGATTTTCCAACCTGCCCAGTCAGGCACATGATTGTTTTGAGAGCGCGCCAGTGTCGCATGCAATTCATGACCCGGAAGAAAGAAGGGCATTTAGCCCAAGCAACAGTTGCGTATGACCGCGAGAAAGCAATTACAGTACTGTATAAGGGAGGTGGCATTTGCAAGCACCCACCTGGCATAGTTTTCTACTCGAGGCTGTTTGATTTTCGACCACCAGCGCAACGGCAACCGTTGTCTGAAACCAAAATTACTGAAGCAAACTTTCACAGGATAAAAGCACCCGACACGGTCCGGACTCGCAGCGACAGAAGAACGGATTTGGGTTTTGTGAGAAACGTGCTCTGAGAAAAACAAAGAAATCGCAACTTTGCGGTAAATAAGAACACTATCATTGCAATTTTCGGCGTTTTTCCAATTTCCTCTTCTGCTTATCCGTTAATTCTTCCGGCTCTTGGAAAATCCACGGCGCCAGTATGTTGACCCAAAGCTTGTACAAAGCCACTGCGGGTACCTTAACAACAGATCATCACATTATAGCGGCAAGATTTGGACAAAAAGATGATTTTATATCAAGGTAACTATGAGCGGTGCGTGGATTTTTTACTGCTACTGAAAAAAATATTCGATGTTCAACACCAGCTATGTCCACCAGTTGAGGTTTTCGCTGCACTGACATCCTGTCCGTATTTCAATACTCCGGAATTTGACCCTATTGCTGCAGGTGGTCTTCAGTGCTACTTTATCCCGTCTGTTACCACTGCAGTTAGGATTTGAACGCTTTCAGTATATTATCTTAAGCTAAATTTAGTTTACCAAGATGGCAAGATCAATGCAAGTCATTCCATGTGTTTGTGCGGCCCTCATTTAATGTGTCATTCAATGTGCGGCCCAGGTTAAGATAGTGGCATAATTTTTGGCTCAGTAAGCCATTTGGGTTGGACAAAGCTGTTCTACTCAGATACCGGACTAAACATGCCCGGGTAATGGCATTCACTTATACAGCGTCTCTTCGCAGGTTTTAGTCACCATTGCAAAGGAAAGGCGTCGAAATGGAGGTCAGATGGTGGAAACACATCATGCTCGTAACATGAGCCTTGTTTTAGCGCACTTGCAGCAATGGCAAACCGATAAAGCAGTGGTGGGTTAACTGCGGCTCGCCGACATGTTTTGTGAGGCTCTTCCACCTAAATAGCGTTACCTCAGACTGATAGCGAGTTGTCGCCTCATCTTTAATTTTTGTCTCATTTATCAATGTGTTAACACGAATTAGTAAGGTTAGCCGCCAAGGGGCCCACGCAATTTGACGTTGGTCATTTTGTGTAAAACTTGCATTCTTCACCGCATTTTCATTAACACTTCAAACTGATTTTTCGGCTCGCTGGTGTTTGTTTTTCTGCAAATGACTCTTCTATTGAACAAGTTTGCCCAGCCCTGCGATAACGTGTAAAGGCGTGCTACGTGCGCCTGCTCCGGCGCAGACACCGAGAAGAGCACAGTCGTTTTTTAAACGATCTCCGCTGCGTCTTTTTTCATTGGTCTCAACACTAAAATCTGCGCTGATGCTGACATTTTCCTTTTGATTTAAAATCACAAGCTTTGTTTGCATCTTGGCTGAGCAGACCGGTTTGGATGAATTCCCAACATTGTCTTTGCTGGTCTCTGACTGCAAGACTCTTTGGCAAACCGCCGGTGCAAGCGATAGTTAAAACTTTATGGCAAAATAAACTGAAACGCGCGGAAGATGTCCTCACTCTTAAACTACGTTCGCTGAAGGTGGGTAGCCACGGAGTATTCAGAAAATCTCGAGTAATAGTATCAGACGAAAACACAGCTTTCCAACATGGCAACCACATCCATAGGACAACCGTACAGTCATCGTGGGAGCATGTTTCATAAATCAGATGCATTTGTGCTTAATAGGTTTTATTGCAACTTTAAGCAGAAATACAAGAGAAAAATGTTGGAAACTTACCACAAGCCACAGCAGCCAGAAATAAAGCGAAAAACAGCTTGCCAACTGGCAAACAGCCGTGACTATCAGGATGTCTTTAATGTGCCTGAAAAAGAAGAAGCCGCATGAAACAAACATTACATTGAAAACGATTTTCTCGCTAAACAGTACCAAAAGAAAAGAAACCAAGAAAACATTGCATTTTCTCATGTTGTAAACGATTGTTGCAAATATCTCACTTTTGTAACAGCCACAAGATTTTGCTTTGGCTTGGTGCAAATTAAAAGAATAGATATTGCTGTTCTAGGCTTTTTTTGGTCATAGACCAAAATGATTTGAAACCACCGAAAAAAATTAAGTCATTTTGGTTAGAACGTCTGCAAATACAGGCTAATGAACGGCGAGTTAATACAATTGTGAGAGAAATGACCGAAATGCATCAGTGACCAAAATTTCTCAGCAAAAAATGACCGAAATGTCTCAGCGAAAAAAACCTAGCCACTGTTTTTCAGACAATAGCTAAACCTGCGCAGCTACGCCTATGGCACCCTACGTCGTAGCCTCATTCCGTTCGATCTCAGGTACAGACAAAAAGAGTTGTATCTTTCGATTTGGAAGAAAAGGATACGCTTATGTTAAATAGAAACCGCACTGCATTATTTGAAATCGACACATCCTGGACGATTTTGTGCAGTTTATTTTGCATTCCACAAAAAACTTACAATCGAAAGTCCTTTGTTACACACGAAGAAATTTTCGTTTTCTGAAATACAAACAGACCGCGACTTACTCCGCCATCCCGGAACTCATGTTCAGGTCTAGTCCACTGTTTGCCATAGAGCTCATCGTTTTCATGCATAGTGCGTAAATAAGAGTAGAGAAAGCTAAAAATCCCTGAAAAATAATATTCGTCAAATGAAGCATAGGGACCTAATCTTCAGAAAGACTTGGAATCCTGCTGAAAAGCAGGTTGCAGATTTGCAGACAGTGAGCTACGTTTCCCAACATTTACAACAACAGTCCCGCAGAATTCACATTAATTTGAAAGCAATTTAGAGGAATATAGTTTATGTGCTTGAAAACATAAGTTGACAGGCAAACGAAACAAACTGATACATCAACAGAAACACATGAAAAGTGATAATGCGTAAAGTCGTACAACAAAACACATGTAAATGAAGGTAAGCTATATATTTGTGCATGAACAAGAAAGTAAAAAAAATGGAAAACGAGGCTGCGTCAGCNTCATCTCGTTTGTCCAGTACATGCGAATAGCATTAGAATGTACGTAAGAATTCACAGTTGTNTTAACAGGTATANAAAAGTGGATGTATTTCTTAATCTAGTCCGGGGAAAAACACTAACACAACCATGATAGAAGCCAAATTCAGAAAAGAACCAAGAGAGCTTGCTTGCCTTTTTGACTGTGTTCTACAGTGACAATTACTTTAAGGAAAACACATGGGGAAAATATTTATTTTTTCCACGAAATGCTCAGAACAGCTCTCTAGCTCCAGCGGCTGGCGCTTCATGGCCAAAAAAGTGCCGGCCACTACAGTGGCCGGCGCGGGCGTTGAAGGGTTATAGATAAGATGCTGATTTATTCTGTGGCAGCGAGGCACACTGTGCTGCCATCGTCCGGGCAAAACAAATAAAGCACACACGAAATTATAAGATCAGTACAAACTTACCATATAGCCCCATTCTATGGCCGGATACTTCAGAAGAATGTGAAAAACTAAGACAGGTATCTGAAATACAATGAATGCATTTCGTCTTTGAATCCAGCTTCCAACAAAACGTCTATGAAAAATTGCTGTACGCCGCTGCCAATATAGTACTGCATTCAGCAACAGTAGAAGTTGAACAAACAGCAGAAACCGTCACNTTAAAACAGGTCTGACAGCTAAGATACAAACTTCCCGTGCACTACCGAGTAAAAGCTGAATTACGGGATTGGATTCGCATAATCAGGGTCATCCGGTAAGTCGAAGTAAGCATCGGTTGGACCATAACATGCATGGAGACGTACTGTAGCTTTGCGAATTCAAAGTTTTTGCTGACAAGGCATTCACCTTTACAATCACAACAACGTATTATTTCGAATCGTAGCCCGCATTTAATATACTTTTCCTGCTTTTTCCAGATCGACATGTTCCACCTTACAGATATCAAAGACATGCTGTGGTCTTTTGCAACTGATACACGCAACGTGTGATGTCGAATAAGATGAGATTTAGCAAACTCTTAAGATAGTGTCCTAACTCGGTAGCTAGGATAGGTATTTCCTTCGGGTTTACCAGATTACAACAACCGACTGCACTTCACTCTGTCTGACGTTTAAAACCCCACTTACGTCCGAAAATATATAATCAAACTTGGAATCCTGCTGAAAAGCAGACTTCCTTGGCTGCTTTTCTATATCTGGTACTCCGCAAGTTTAATTCTTGAGTTACATGGCGGGGACAACAACTGTTTTTGCAAAAGTGGGTCTGCAAATCACGGATGGTCTGATGACTGGTGACAAACAAGTAGCTGCCACGTGCGCTGCATACGCAAGAGTATTGTATTGTATTGAGTAACGTCGTCACTCCCACACGCAAGGCGCTTGAATTTAAGCGTGCATCGCAGTAACATGGAATACGCAAATACATGAAGGAAGACGAGGACACATACATGGCGGTAGAAGAGAGTATACGAGCATTCCTGTTCTGTCTGCAACTCTTTGATTTGCAAACAACAGTGATCCATGAACTTCACCATCACGCACTTTTTAACATCAACAAGTACAGGGTTCACGACCACTAACCCTATTCCAGTATTACATTTCTTGACTAACATCAAGGTCCATCAGTGCTTTCTTCTGAAACTTGAGAACATACGCTACGTACGTTGCAATATTGAAACCCGCAAGTTTCCGATATTCTTGGTGGCAGGATTTTAAACAGTTGGTGATTATATTCTGTTGCTTCTGGTGATACGGCCAACAAATGAAATTTTGAAAAATAAATATCCAGGTTATGATACGACCGAGCGTACTTGTTCGGGTCAGTAGATCTTTTAAGATGCTGAGGTGGCCATGTGGACATTGTCCACATTACATACGCATAAACACAATAATGAACTTAGCCAACATTGACTTTTATAGAAGCAAAGGCTTAAGTGATGCATTCAAACACCAGTATAGCATTACACTACAAAAATTGAATTTTGTTTTAACAAGGACTTATCGCAAAATTACTGATAAAATACCGTCCTGTACAGCACTTTCTTTCGCACTACAGTATCTGACAAGAGTTGAGCCATGAATTCAGGCATGTCAATTTGAAACGCAAGCAATGAAATCTAGATGAGATCCGTGCTGGTTACTTTTAGTAACGTAACTGCATTCGACCGACAAGAATTATTCACTCAATACAATCGCGTATTAGTACCATTCAAGCAAGTCAAAAGTTTGCTCCAATTTTTTTACCAGCTGAAGAATGAGAAGACCAGGTTTTTTAAGGTGTTTTAGGGACCCGATTCGGGTCCCTGAAATTGAAAATCGGGCCCCTAGAATCAGAAAAAATTATCAAGGGAAATATCTGAACGGATACCGCAATCAATATTATGAAATTTTTCGGGTCCCTACTGGGTACCTAACATTTTCATTAAAAAACCTGAGTAAGACATAAGTTAAACAAGTGCATGATTAGACCAACAGCGCTACTACAGCAATATCCAATCTGTCTATTTAGAACTGCAACTACTCTGAATTTGAAAGCCAAAATTTGGCTCACGAAAAAGCGTTTGGTTTCGTTAAAGCTCGAATGCATACACATACACTGTGTTTGGCCAGTGCACAGCAAACAAAATTTTAGTTGTCTCGGTCCGAAGATGCAAGAATTCTAAACCTGTCATTCTGGGAAAGCTTTTTACCATGTTAGTGTTAGTGACGATGCTTGATTACACAACGAAGATGAAATCATCGTTGCACTGGAATGAAACGTTTTTGCTTAAAAGATTTTCAATCGGCCTGTGATTCTTGTGTAAAAACAAAAAGTAACTTGCGAATGATCGCACATTTAGTGAAAACGCAGCGTGGATTACCGCGGCTGTTATCTGCAACAGCAGCGAGTTGCTCAAGCGCACAGGGTGGGAGCCTATTTCACACACACAAACTTACGAATCAAAAGTAAGCTCACTTTCACACTGATAAAGAGCACATTTAGCATTGATATAAATACCGGTATTAAAGCTATGGAAACATTTGACTTGAAAGCAGGTAACACCAATCAACGAGCAATTTAAATCCAATACTACCAAAACCTTTGTCAACTGAAAATAGATGCAGACAAAATATTGTGCGCAGTCCATTAAAAAACTGTAGATTTGGTAACGTATGATTAAAACATTAACAAATGGGATAAACCTTACATTGACTCCAATGATCACGTATGAATAGAAGTTAAACGTTTGTTTATTTTCTTCCTTGATCTGCTTGGCACCCTTCGTTGCTTGCTTTCCTTTATTTGGCTGAAACAAAACAAACCATTTAAAACTAGACATGCATTGACACATAGTACCGAAGAAAACAGTGTACATAACCTCATCACCTTAAACTAGCAAACATCTTATGATCGCTTTGCAAAATCAAGGACAAATGGAAATGCCTCCTCAAAAGTGATATGATAAGGACGTATTACAGTTATTTTTTGCCAGAACAAGCCAGGACGTTGAGGACAACTTGCTGGAGCTGTGTTTGTTGATCTCACAGCAGCCTACGACACTGTATGGCATCGCGGCCTCACCTCCAACCTACTGCGAGTGCTGCCTGACAGACACATGGTCCGCATGATCATGGAGCTGATTGGTAATCGCAGCTTCACCCTCACCAGCGGCAACGGCAAACGGAGCAGGTTACGACGCCTCACGAACGGCGTACCACGGGGATCCGTCCTGGCACCCCTTCTCTTCAACATCTACATCTCTGACCTGCCAAACACTGTTTCCAGAAAGTATGCTTATGCTGATGATCTAGCAATTATGCATGCTGATGGAGACTGGCAGGCAGTGAAAGGGGTGCTGAGCAAAGACATGGTAACCATAAGTGAATACCTCCAGACCTCGAAGCTAAACCTCAGCACTACAAAAAGGGTGTCGGCAGTCTTCCACCTCAACAACAAAGAAGCTAAACGTGAGCTGAAAATCAACCACAACAATGAAACCTTGCCCTTTTGCTCCGAGCACAAATACCTCAGAGCAGGCCTGCCCAACCTTTTTAGTGTTGCGGGCCACTTTCACATGTGGAAATTTATTGCGGGCCACAAACGTTTTTTGTGATGTAACAAATCCCTTGATTTTGATAAGTTTTATGCGATAACACGAGGTGACGATGAGTCCTACAGTTGCACGCAGTGTTGCCAGCTTGTGTGGTTGTAAACCAAATGTAAAAAACTGACAAATTTTCGTAGGGTTTGTTTTTTTGGTAGTAGGCCCATAACAGAAACAACAGGTATGATTTTGGTGTGTTTTGATGGCAAATATGCTTGAGCCTATAAAAAATTCTAAAAATTCAAAAAGTCTGCTTACGAACTTCGCGGGCCACTTAAAACAACCTCGTAGGCCGCATGCGGGTTGGATAGCCTTACCTCAGAGTAACGTTGGACAGGTCGCTCACGTATCGCCGACACCCAGGGTTGTTTTGAAAAGAAAACGACCCAAAAAAACACCCGGGTTTTTTAAAAAAACACTTAAAAAACAATAAATCCCACCAAAAAAACACTCTTTACTTTTCCTTTGAAAAATACAGTTAACCACAATTTTTTTTAATCAAACAAACCGAACAGCAACCTTATTTAAAGGACTTGAAAAAAACGGAAGAACAAATCGAACATTTTGAATAAATTGTAATGGTTATCTACGTCAGCTCTGCACAATCGGTATATTTCAACCAATTTTTCTGCCTTCTCTTTACCTAAACTTTTTCTGATTTTGGACCATACCAAATCATATGGTAAAAAATACACTCTATAGATGCTGAACTAGCAGGGCATGCACATAATCTTGACGTGAAAATGCAGAGTTTGTGTGGGAATGGTTTTTCTCTGTTTGTTGTGCGCATGTTTGCCAAACATTACCACTTCTGAGTGAACTGACCAACAACACTTTGCGAAAACAAAGATGGGGTACATTTCTTTACCCTCAGTTTTGAATGCCATTATAGGTATAACAAGTTATTACTGTGTAATTCTGAAAATAGTGATATTGCATGATGGAATAAAAACAATTCAGAATGGGGTTTTTCCGCTTTCCTCGACAAAAGAACAAAATCTTGTTTCTTTTTTGAAAAATCCAAAAGCACGTTCTTTTTCCAAAGAAAAAAACAAAAAACAGGTGGGTTGTTTTTTTTGAAAAAATAACGTTTTTTGTCAACCCTGCCGACACCATGGGTCACTTTGCAAAAGGTTGACATCACGCGGCGCACTCTTGAGGCGGCTTGCTGGCTCCGACTGGGGTGCTGGAGCAGCAACGTTGCGAACAGCCACCACAGCCCTGGCCCATTCAACAGCGGAGAAATACGATCCTGTCTGGTGCCGCACTACTTACACGCCTCGTTGATCCTGCCATCAACGACGTCTTGCGAACTGTGACTGGATGTCTGCGTCGTACACCAGTGGACAACCTTCCTATCCTCGCAGGCCACCATTCAGATAAGCTTCGTCACAAAAGAGCCACACTGTCTCTAGCACGCTGTGCCATGGAGCCTGGTTATCTGGTGCACTCAGCGCTCACCTGTCCACCGAATGGGAATTCACGGCGTCTCAAATCGAGATACCCATTTGTATCCGCCGCACAACAACTCATCAGTTCATCTGACAAAAACAACAGAGGTGTGTCGCTCCGGACGGATAACTGATTGAATGCGGAGTGGTTGGACAAGACTACAACACTCCGTACTTTCATCCCCGACACCGGCACCCACCCTCCTGGATCGCCCTTCCAAGAACAGCGTGGAACCGACTTAACCGCCTTCGCATCAGTTTTGGACGTTTCTGCTTCTGCTTCCACAAATTGGTTATGGTTCCTTGTATGGCCTTTGAGTGTGGCGCAGAAGAACAAACCGCTGACCATGTCGTCCTCCAATGTCCAATCCATCAGCCTACCCATGGACTGCACGGCCTGATGGTTTTGGATGATGAGATAATTGCATGGTTGCTTTACACTTGCCCCATGCTCTAGTGCGGCCAAGCAGTGCATTGTAACAACTGGCTCAAATGACGACGAGGAAGAACAAGCCAACCACAATATGCCATGACATGGCTCTTTATATATATGTGCAATTCGTATTGCTGACCAGAGAATAGACATTTCCAGTGAGCATTAATGAGTGCCTCACAAGTTCTTTTCCAACGATTTTGACGTTTTGTTAACCAAATTGCATGAGAACTGAAAATTTGCAGCTATTTTTTCCTGAATGCAATTGCCTTATATTAGGTTCACCCAGATTTCTAATGCTGGACATCCAAGCACACTGGCTTTGGAAAGACACCAGCAAAAAGGAGATTTGATGATCAAAAATATTAATTTATTGAGGGCAAAATTGTGCGTTAAATGTTTACACTATATTTTATGAAGTAGTCAGATGCTGCATTTCCTCCCCAAAGAATTTAATTGTCATTACCAACAATTGTTTCAATTGAATGCTGGTTATTGACACAAATGTGTATCATGAATTTGGAAGTATTGTTTGGCATCATAAAGTTTCTAAACAATATTTGCTTTGAGTACTTAGAATGCAAGTTGTAGATTAATTGTGGAGAGAATACACACACACGATGTATGATAAATTTTTCAGCCACCAAGAGAACTAGTTAAAATGGTATGCCAGTTCAGTTACATGATATTTTCATGCTTGTTGTAATTATACTTTCTTTTCAATTTATAATAGAAACAAAGAACCTAGGTGGTTGCCTAGTGATTTCTTTATGTTGTTTTTGAACATAGCACCACGATTTTGGGGTGGCAAATTCCACCAGCAAAATATTGCATTAACAACAGTTTGTTCAGAAACAAAGCTGTTCGAACAAAAAGTACTTGAAAATTTCTAATTTGTCATTTCTGAGAAGCAAACCTTGAAACAAAGCTGGAAAATATCTGTAGGATTAACCTAACTCAGGAAAACCCACTGAAAAAGTTATATACCCAAGCCAAAAATGTTAAACAGAAAAACAATTTGGATTCAAGATTCCAGTTCACACAAAATTGGTGGTAAATTTTATATCATGCATAGAGCTTGGTATAAAAGGATAAATTAGCACATGATCACATAAAAGTTTAAAACGTTTCAGAAACTGAGTTATCACTTAGCACAGGGGTCACCAACATGGTACTCGCAGGCACCAGGTCGCCCGCAAAGACCATGGTGGTCACCCACAAGCCTGTTTTGAAAATAGCATTAAGATGATGAGTGTCGTCGCATAGATTAACATCATTAATAATAAAATAATTAAAGGTAAATTGAGCGAAATTTTTATTTCAAAATTGTGTATCAAACTAGTAGCCCTTAGCGTTAATCAGTACCCAAGAAGTAGCTCTCAGTTTCACAAAGGTTGGTGACCCCTGACTTGGTATATACTCACTGCAAATACACACAGGACAATGTGAAGTTTCATTCCTAAAAACCTATTAATGCAGTTAAATCCAGTTTGAATCCTTCTGGCCCATGTAACTGAGGTTGATTCCAATGTCAGTTCAATAACAATTATTGCTAATTGTCTCCTTCCCGAGTAAGTTATTTCTCATATTACAGGTATTACAAACAGGCAGCAAACGTTTTACTGCTAACAGCATATTGCACACTTCTACCAATGGGCTATAGCATATTTTCAAAATGTTTGCATTTACCAGTGTATATGTTTGCTACCTTGGTCATATTGTTTACTCGTTTTTGAAGATAGACATTCATTCATTCATTTTATTCGGGAAGCAAACATACACACACACAAAACAACACAATAATAAACAAGATAAACAAGCAAACGCACAGAATAGAAATACAATAAAAATCATGTTTGCATCTTCCCGAGGTGCCTAATTGGGCAACAACACAAACAATGAATATGTATTGCTGGGTAACTTTTATATAAGCCATCTCATGCTGAACTGAGCCACTCAGGACAAACCAACATTTGTACATAGCAAGAGTGCAAATCAGCAGGGAACTAATGTGAAATACAGAAGCTCTCTTTCATCAGGGTTTACAGAATGTGATGATTTGAATATTATGAAAACAAAATGAAAACCTTCTGGGGAACACAGAATTAAAAGGAAAATCTTGCCTTCTATTCCTTAGTTCTCAGCTTCTCTAAACAGATAAGCATTGACCAAACAAAGACAAATCTACCATGCACTTCACCTAATGCAAGAGTTGCTTGGCTTAGCAATTAATTTTATGTCAGGAGAATTTATTCACAATCACTTCAACTCCTAAAAATAACAAATTAATTATCTAATTAAGGGATTAATTAATTATTTTGTTGTTTTTAAAACATTACTTTTGAACCTGGAACGCTCAAGTCAATCAAAGGCTCAAAAAACTCAAGATTCCAGCCTAGTTTCCAATAAAAACCTGAGCGAAATACTTCTATCTACCGTTTGGGCCAACGGCTAGTTAGCCCGAGCCAAAATCGCCAGAAACCTACTCCACTCACCACATCACCCACAAAAAAAACGAAACAAATTCAAAAATTTTTTTTTTCCGTGCAAACTTGAAGACTTGCCAAATCTTTTGACTTTGAACAGCTCTGCAGCACGATCGGCTGACAAGTTATGAGTTGCTAAGAGGACACTAGAAACCAGGATTTCACCAAAAACTACTGACAGTGAAGGTGTAATAGTGAAAAAGACTAAAATTTGGGAAAAGAACTAAAATCAAGAATTTCCCTTGCTAGACTGTACGAGTTGGCAACACAAAGATCAACCTTTAGACTTAAATATTGGCCCAACCAGCATGGTTTGCCTCTGGAGACTGTGATAATGAGAGAGCCTGTTGTCAGCGAGTATTAGAGTGAGAAACCTGCTTTTAAAAAACTTTGAATCCCACCAGTGGCTAAAATGGTAAACCTGGCAAACATTTTGTTGTGTTTACATTAATCAATTGCCAAGATATCAAATCATGTCCAAAGCATTATACACAACGTCCCATAGCAACAAGCCTGTGCCTACCAGAGCCACTTTTTTGCGAATGTTTCACTTCATTGGAAGCATTTTTTGAGAAATGAAAACAGCTGACACTGGCATTGGCGATTAAACTTTATCAACATGCCTAAATATACTTACATAAACGTTTGTATTACATTCTTTAGCATTTGGGAGCATATCAAAGCACTTCCATCACACAAAATCACAGTCCTGGTGGTCCGGTCAACCTGGTCCCACCTGGGTGGACCAACTTAAAAGAACCATGCTTTCAAACAGCCTCTGAGCCACAAAAGTTGCATTTTAATTCCAAGAGCTTATATTATTTAAACTCAGTCCAGAACAACATTTTTAGACCGTTTCCAGAAACTGAAGTTAAAATAAATATGTAAATCTGTTTCCGAGAACTTTAGAAACCAAAAACATAGAAATATGTCCACTGAGAAGAGTGGACAGCATACCTTGGAAGTAGATATACGTCCACCAGACAGTATAAGGTCTTAGAGTGACTGTTTGGTAAAAATCAGTTGTGAAGCCTAAAGAGCAAGCCAACTTATAAATGTAATTGGTAATAATTTCACAAGCCTTTGCTCTAACTAAGCAACTGAATACAAGTTGTCCAAATATACAGTCTTGACAAAAATTGAAAATAGTCTTAACATGATCATTGTTAGGAATGAAATGGATGTTTTGCTAATATACAGCAGTTTTCAGTCCAAGGGCATGTAATTTTGCACAAAGTTACAAAACATTAACTTGCAGCATTTGTTTATAAGCTGCATAAATCAAAGTTGCCCATAATTAGGCAAATGCACCAGTTCAAGTTGACATACACCAGAGACTCCACCACTGTAAAATATACTTATTTTATGAGCAACTTAAATAAAGAGCTTTCCATAAAATTCTAAAACGTTGCCAATTAAAAAGACACTCACAGCCATCATGAGTATCTGGGATAAACCAGACAATGAACTGGTGAGATGATAAGAACTTTTCTCAGTTTCTATAGCAAAACTTGAGATCTTTCATCTGACTTTGAATGATCCAAATCAATTCCTTACGTCTCTACCACAAAATGTTCTGATTTGTAATAACTTCCTTCAAACCTGTGCAGAGAAAATGCAATACTAGGTGAACTATGTTATGGTAAAGATAGTCTCTATTTTGCCATCATGGGCAAAAGGTCTGCTGGGACTATTTTACCATTCAAACTGTATCCAGCTTTGTCCAATAGGGTGCATCAAACCCCCTCATATGAAAAAAATGACATGACCATATATCAGAAATGTTCTACCTCTTGTAAAAACACTTTGTGCAAAATATTGTAAAATT
>JGI24159J19872_10000486_pt1 | contig 35452 bp, 19 predicted proteins | sample Ectturendosymbi4_FD_19872 | JGI IMG/M metagenome (IMG submission 19872) | reverse complement strand
GTAAATGACAGCTACGGCCGTCGCTTCCTGTCCCTGTATTCCTGATGAAGTATTCTGTGCTTGGTCGGGATGCATAAATAAACTGAACTGAACTGAACATAGTCATATTGCTCAAAAACTTTAAAGTAAGAGGTGGATATGTTTAAGCAAACACAAATGATATCAGCGTTACTGGAAATTATTACGGTTTAAACTTATTGCTTAAAGTAAAATGCGGATTTCAATAAATATTTCGTATAGTGACAACGGTATCAAAAATATACATTGTTGAATGGTCGCATTTTGCTACATCCATGAAACATCTTCCTCGTTAAGCGTTCAAGAGGTGATGCCAAGTAGGATGAGCACTATTACTCTTCAACACTTAACGCCGAGTCAACTACGCGCCCGCATGACCACTGCTATTGCCACGGATCGCAGTCAACCCGGTGGATTTCAAGCACTTAGAGATGTTGCATTATAATCGTTCAAAATCAGCATTTCTGCGGTCTGTAACTGCGTGCGGCAAATCAAGCCGTACACGAACCATGGAGAGCTGGCTTGCGGCCGGTGGGAAGAAATGACCGGAGCTGGCGAGGAGTTGGTTGAGCTTAAGTGGAAACGGAAAAAGGTCACGTTGCGAGGCGTTTGATTGATGACACAAGGTTGGCGTGGCGTTGGATGCCGATCTCTCGTGGTAGAAAGTATTCTGAAAGCAGCGCTGTAAACAGCGTGCGTAATAAAGCTGTTAGCCGTTAGCCGCAGACGTTTTTCTGCACATAGCCTTCTGCTCTTAATGTCCAGCTCATTCTTTTCGGTTGCGCAAGAATAGACCAGCATGAAACACTACGCGACGCTCCGAAATCAAACGTTTTTGCTAATTGCAACTTAAAGTGACCCGGGGTATTTGTTTGCCATTGTTGAAAGTAATGGTGACATCACCCGCTAAGGTGATCGTTATGAATTGAAAATTCGGCCGTCTGTCAGGGAAACGCATATCAACTAGCTAATAAACAAGTGCGTGCGTGAAGGCAATTTGTGGGCAAAGAAACGCAATGACTGTGTCCATGCCAAGTTAATGATTGACAGAGACGCCTACGCTTCAGATTTGATTACTGGAGAATAACGAATTTGAGCAGTTACATAAACACGTCCGCAGATTCAGCTGGCACTGTTTAGCTTTAGCAAGTCCCGTAATATTGCTGATCTTGTTAGTGTTCATTCAAAGGCAGAGTGCGTCACAGCTACATATGCTTTGAAGTCCACTCTACAGCATATAAACTAAAGTAACAGAGTCTGAGCACAACGGTAAGAGACGTTTAGCAAAGTTCCCACCGGGGTCAACAAAGTGAAAGGCAATTAATACAATTATCGTCTAATTCATTGCAATTGTGTCCAGCTCAGTACGTGGATCCATTCTTCATGCTTGCATGTTTGATCTTGAGACCATTCGCTTTCCCGTGCCAAACCGGCAATCTAATCGAAGCGTTAACGCTGCTTTCTTTTGTCGCTATTACCTTCATCACCCGGGGGGGGTGGAGACAATTGCCAGGTGCTATGACGTCAGGTGAGCCTTTGCCTCATCTTAGAAGTTTTAACGCACAGTCACCGCCTCTTTTCAAATTACACGTTTCGGCCAATCGGATGTTTCAACGTCTTCTTTCGCATGGCGTCCACTCACCCGTCAGTGCGTCATTAACCATTGCTGGTTATTACAGCGTATCACCGGCGGTTCTTGAGGTACTGACCTCTGGTTTCTCAACAAGACTTCAGAACTTTGGCCTTCTGTATCATGCCAGGAATCGAAAACTTTGCCTCCTCGCAGACACATTTTACATAAAGCTATTCGAATTTTACCGCAAGCATGAACCAGCTTTTTGAGTTATTTATGGGACTGTCAGAAACTTAAAACATTGGCAATTAAAACTAAATTGCGGTTTTACTTCTCAGTGATCGAAGAAGCACTCGCTGGATCGACCCTTTGGCAGCGATGCAGGTTGCCATGAAAATTGCTCTCAATGTCTTGAAGAAAAACGTTAAGTGGAAACGAATCGAAATAAATCCACTTAAATTGTAATTCCACGTATCTGTAAATTTGCAGGTATACTGGGCAAGAAACGCTAATGGTTACTGCTTGCCTTTGTGGACTTTGTACTGTAGAACGATGCCCAATCGTTATTTTCATGAATTGCCCAGTGCTAAAAAGAGCAAGCCTGTCTTAAATTTAAGATGTTTTGATGAAACCTTCCTGCATATTTCATGAGTAAACACACTGCTCGAAACGACTCGCTGTCATAGGTAAAGTCCTGTCCTTAACATAGCTCTACGCTGGTCTTTCTGTGGTTGTCTATTAACAACCCAACTGCAGTTGCTTCTTAATTTTACTGATGTTTTTGAATTGCAGAATGATGCTCGTTCAAAGTAAATTTCACGATTGCAAGTTTACTGTAAAAGCATCTGGAAGAATTGTCAACTGATACATTTCGCCTGAGTGATGATGACTTTGTGTTTAATAATTTCGTTTGAAATGTGCAAAATTACTTGCATAAAAAATCCGGAAAACATTTCTGCATCAGTGAAAATCAGAAAACCGATGATAAAAAAACAGGGGAAACCCTACATCCGCTCTGAGTGTAGTGTAAGCTGGGCACGGAATCAGCAGCGATGTAAACGACGATCAGCTGTCAAGTGCTTACAGTGAAATTTCGCTCTTCCCAAACAGCTTTCCACCCATGCGAAATCAAGATGAAACAACAAGAAGGCGATATCGGACGCATCAGTCCTCCTTTTATCTCACGCAATTCTTCTCCGGTCCAGGCACCATCAGTTCCAGGGAATGAGACTTTAAACATCACTGTTCTACATCAGTGACGAGAAACAGGGTGAAGACCACTTATCAGCGTTGGGCCTAGAGAAGTTTGTTGCTTTTTGCTTGCTATGTCAGCTGATTTGACGTAAGCGCGTGGTACCTGCCGCAGCTGTACAGCTGTGCAAACTGACCTGCGGTCATCACCATCCACGATCACTGGGCGACAGATTTTGTTAAAATTTTCTGTATTGCCAGTGGAAAGGTTCTATCAGTTCGCAAAACTTATTCTATCTTAAAACTGTATATTTACGAACCTGTTAATCAAACTGGCCGGTTGATAACCTTCAATGACACCGGTATTGTTTACATGTTAAGGTTGGAAATTTTTTCTGCAGCAATGTAAGACATGAAAAANCATTTCCAAAAAAGTGATTACGAAGTTTGCCAACCACATACAACGGCTGNAAACACAAGCTACTTCACTCATGAAGCGATGTTACGTAAGTTGCAATGCGACGCTTGNGCTCTTGACGTAATGGCGAAATTACGATCGGAAAAGCGAAAGGGCAAAATCAGATAAGGAATCATGTGCTTTCTATTCCGAATGCTGTCACTTTCTCGAAAATTTGTAAATCATCGACTTCAACTTTTTAAACAACAAGAAGTAATCTTCGCAGGAACGCTCGTCTCCACCAGCGTCATGGAAAACTAAGCAAACTTTATTTTGCACGCGTTTCTTGATTTGAAAGTTCGACAATGACGCCAAGCATTTGCTTCCATATGGAACCCATGCAGAAGAATAGGTTGACTGGTAATGCAATGAGTTGACTTGACCTTATATGTAAGTTCACCATCTTTGGTTTGAATCTTAAAACTGAGTATAATTTACCAACGTTTGCTTCATTCAATAACGTTGCATTCCAACCTTGTTAAAATCGTAAATGCAAGAAATACGTAAAGGAACGAGAATGTTGCAAAAACGACTGGAAATCCAGAAAACACAAACCTGACAGCTTTTGCGTCATAGGCATTACCACAAAAACTGAGAAATACTTGGAACCAAAGATGACCTTGGTCTTATTTCGAAAAAGCGGATCATTGCTTGGATGAAAAACAACGTTAGCGGCCCTTGAAGTCCTTAATACAAACAGTGCATGAAGGGCTCTTTCGGCGATGGTTTCGTAATGTGTGCCGAGTCTACCACAACCATTCTCCTCCGCGATGCCAGCAAACAAACACAGCCCTCCCTGGTGTCGCTCATTGCTCAAATAAAACTTCTATTGTTCGTTCATATGGGTATTGTTCCTTCACATAGGCCAGGGGGTCTTAAAGCGGTGCCTCAATTCCCCCAGGGGGTATTGAGATTAGACGCTGGGGGTATTCAACAGTGTTGAGAAGCAAAGTCCAAATCCGGGCTCAAGTCCTCATTATCTAAGAACTTGGATTGTTTCCATCCAAATTGACTTTATCTTGAAACCCGTTGACTTTTTTAGTAAACTTTGTTGAAAAGGAGTATCCAGATTGACGAAAATTTGACTTAGGAGTATTGAGGCGTGAAAACTTTAAGGACCACTGACATAGGCATAGCTGTCCAATAACAAACCCTCAAGCAGTGAAGTTAGCCCTCAAATTAGCCAATTTAAGGGAAAGCAAACATAGCTAAACCTGAAGCTGAAGTGAGGAAAATTCATGTGATCATTTTGAACCCTGCGGGAGTATAGTCATTAACTCCAAAATAATGTAAGGAGAATATTTGGTGCGAACGACGCAGTGTGAAATGGAACGGCGCTCCACGTTACAAGAAACGAGATGCATGGAGAAGCAGGAGTGGCTGACAAGCAAAGAATGTTTGCCAACTAAAATGTTTACAGAAAATTGCCCGGCAAAATTAACAGTAGCCAAACGGTGGTTTGAAAACAACCAGTCATTTATGCGCTTCGTTACGCAATTCGTTGTTCCTTTTTGGTTTCAGCTGAATTCAGCTGAACCTCACCTTCTAGCTAGTACATTGCGTAGCGCCGTGACCGACGCGATCAAAGGTAATACTGACGTATGTGGCGGTTTATTGTTGCTTTGACTTGAAATCTAACCAAAGCAGAAAGGCCGACTGGCTTTCAAATACCACAGTTTGATGTCGACGGAAAAGCAGCCACCTGTTGCTTCGGCTGGGTGATATTTGCGGACGGACATGACCAATGAGGCGCTGGAAACACGACAGCGCCGCATTCGCTCACCAGCAATGTCCGAAACTTTCCACATCATCAGAGAGGATCTATGCGTGAGAGCGGCGTCAGTCTTTACTCGGCGGGCGAGAACTCGTTTTCGTGTTAATTTCTGTCCGAGCATGCGTCCGCGCAAACTCGCGGACCGGTCCCGGCGGCGGAGCGCCCGGCCGAGACACATCAGCCCGTGACGCTTGTTTACGCGAGCACTGCCTTTCAGGCGCAACAAAGAAATCGGACGCAATGTTTCCGCATCGCCGGTCGTGTTTAGATGTAGAAGTAACTTAATATCCGTTGGTCGTACGTGTGTGAGCGCTAACGTGAAACGTGCTTCTATTGATGCCAAGTTGTGAGAAAACAAGCTCTTTACTCGTTCCCCACGCAGTTTGTTATTCAGCTTGAAATAAACAGATCCTTTCAGTCGCTGGCCCACAACGCTGCAATATATTGCTTTAATGATGACAATAACGCGGTCGCAAATAAATTATGCGAGTCCAAAATCATGTAGCATGACTTAATTGAAGGACAAAGTAGACAGGGATCGATGATTCAAGGTGTTTTTCAAGGTATGAATCGTAAAATAAATCGCAGGATGTCACCATTTGTTGCAAACTTGCTCAGGACTTTCCACGAGTTCGAGAAAAACTGTCGCCGATCTCCACGTCCATTAAAAACAATTAGATTAATATGTATTTATTCAAAACAAACTCGCAATCTTCTTGGTTTGATGTTTCAAGTGCTTTTGCCAAGTGAGTATACGTAATGACACTTAACAAGATGCTTATCAAAAAAACATCACAAAACGGTTTGAAACAAGCTGTTTTGTCAAGTGGTTGTTAAATGTAACGATGGCAACCAACAAGTCCATGCCGACCGCAAACGCTGCAGCGAAGCGTCAGAGGATAGTTTAAATCCTACTCAAGGGACTTTGAACTGAGGCACTTTTAACGGAAAAAAGATTTGATACTTATCATTGACGTAACTGCTTGTGCAAATTTATTTGACGCTTTGAGTGTTTGAAACAGGGGTGGGGGAACACACGCACTGAGCGGGCCAAATGCGCCTCAAGTGCGCTTTTAATGTGGCCCGCATCAGAATTCTTAGAACACAATTCGAATTCTCAGAACACAACATCGCGTCAGAACAAATATCCGCGACTGGCGGATGCATAGAGAGTAAGTCAAAAGAAGTCTCTCCCTCCTCATATACATCTTTCCCGGTTTTCTTTGGAAAGATGAAAGTAGAATATTAAAATAAACTTAGTTATTCTTTGTGACCCGCCACCAATGTTCCGCAAGACATGCGGCCTGTAAGAGTGAATAGGTTCTCCACATCTGATTAAAAAACAATAAGAAAGACTTTTTGGAAGCTAAAAGCACGTTTTAGTTTGTGCGAAGTTTATATGTTCCAAGCCTTACACGACAAGGAAGGACCCAGGGCATTCTGGATAAGTCAAACACTGCAGCTATTTTTTGCAAGGTGAAGTTGAGTATGACCAGTCTCGCAACAGTAGATTGAGCGTGGGTTGATGATAAACAGTAAATGTATTGCATAACAGCGTTTCTTGTCATATCTGCGTTACCAAAACATTGGGCTTGTGCTTGGTGTGATGTATGCGTTTGTATCTTGACGGTGATGCCATTTCGGGACACATTTCGATATCAGAAAGATGGGTCTAATTTTAAAATCAATTCAAACTGCCTCAGTTGTAACTGTCTGAAAACTTAATTTTTCTGTTCTTGAGCAGAGTAGCCTGGAGCCAAGTCAACACGCGTTGGTCTTTTTTTGCGGTTTGTTACCAAGGTATGATCGTGGTCTGACGTAGCGTGCTGACGAAATAATGGGAAGCGATTGATCGATCGAGCCAAATCATTTTCTGGTCGAGATCCCTTATTAATCGTGTCAATTGCTGCTAACGCAGGTTGCAGAAGGAGCCGTTAATCACAGGCCGTCTGGTCTGCTGTAGAACGTACCTTTTCCTTGTTGAAGTCCTGGGTGTTTTCATACCATGGCAACGCATCTCCGGTCCGGCCCGGTGGCGCTGTGCGATTCGTTTCGTCATAGCAATCAACCTATGATCCGCAAAGATGAGCGCAATAAATTGCAGACATTAATTCACCTGGACGGATTCAACGCTTGAGCAAACTACAGCAAATGGAAAATCTTGACCGCTGTTCATCCGTCGCTCAGTTGAAGCTGAACCCGAACGTCGTTTGTTGTTTTGCAGCCACTTCTGCGAATAACCATCACCTAAAATTGGTTTGCATTTTGAAGCTTATCTACAGATTGCAATTGTATGAGGCAACCAGACATGTTGTATGAGACAGCCAGACATGGTGGAATACTTGTGGAAACAAACCAAATACGCGTTGGGCTTGGACGGTCTAAAATAGAACGTCATTCAAAAATTGGCCAAAAGTTCGAAACGTGAACAAAAATGGATAATTGTTTCAGTCGTAACATGAACAAACAAAACACTTGACATATACTTACCTGCTGGCTTAATGAAATGGGAAGTGGTACTCCGCAAAGTGGTGAAAGCTATTTAGGGTTTCTCTTAAATTGAATCCTGGTGGCAAAACAAAATGCTGTTGAGCGTTTAACTTATTTGTATAACTTTTCTTACAAACTATGAATGGCGCCAGGACTGAGGATGCGTAATTTTACGCGAAATCGATTTCCTATTAAAAATTTGTTGATCGATTCCTTGCTTACACCCATCGTGGCGCTTGGGAATGAAAACTTCCATTTAAGGAAAATTCAAAATGCATTTCTGACAACACTTTTAAAAGTAAATTGAAGCAGACTTTTTGTAACTTCGAAATGAATTTAGTGTTCACTTTAGCATTCCAGAATGGTCTATCTCCAGCGAGTGCTCTTTTGTAATCGGTGTGAAGATTCATTGTCGAATCACATCCAACCCAAAAGCGGAAAAGAAATGCCAATGGCGGAGTCGAATGACAATTAGATCATTCTCGTCTATATTTGAACCCAACGACGGGAAAGCAAACAATCCCATAAACGGAATTGAGAAACGTCTGGATGAATGTTTTTTCTTTATTCGTCACTGCGCAGTCAAACAGTCGTTCTGGAACCTGGTGTATCGGTTTCACAGACAAATCCCTTCGCTCTGATAACGAGGGACTCGGATTTAACTTGTCGCAGTGTTCTGGCCGCTTGGTCATCTTCATCAGTCGAATCATTCGCCGGCGACAGATGGACTGGTAACTGTAGTCGAGCGGTCGGTTGTTGGTTTGATGTGCTCATCTGACACGTTGATAGAAAAACACTCAGCATTTCCGCTCGGACACACAGCTACTGACGAAGTCGAGTTTTAAACTTGACCCGAGCCACCAACCATGAGCTCTTAGCGTGTTAATCGTCGCCAGGACGCCATTCACTTGCGCTGCCCGAGGCGAAGCGAGTTCCCGTTTTGAGCTGCCGGTAAATTCGGTTTATTGCTGTTTCCGAACAAGCGACACTTTTAAAGTTTGATATATCCGCTCACTGTGAGATACCGAGATAACGTTTTCATCGTATGGCCACATCATCCAAACACTGCTGACCACAAGCCGAGGGGCTGCGCAGGCTAATCCTTTAAGTCTTCTGCAGCGGAGTCTGTTAATGCGGAAACCTTCGGACATTTGCTGCAATCACGGATTAAACGCTGCGAAATCGCTTTAAGTTGGCCATCCAGCAAACAGCAAGCTCGCTTAAACGAATTCTTCAACTGGCAAGAATGCAAATAAAGCGATCACCACCACATGAGAATAATTTTAATCATTCAGCACGTTTTGTCTTGGTCTTGTAGGAATTTCGACGTACGTTTTGTTTTTCTTACGTGCGGCAATTGAAACGTTTTAAATATCTATCATTTTCGGTTTCCACGGAAACGCGAAATACTTCGAAAAGGCCATAAAAGCAAATATTTCTTGTCAGAGATTCGGCTATTTACAGCCTGATGGCTACGAACCATTTCAATTAATAGGCTTTGCGGAAACAAGCGAAGCTGTTGACGTTACTGACTGATGTCGTAACTACTTTGATGATCGGCTGAACTCCCACATGCACGCATCCGTGTTTGACCTACCGGGACAGAATCGGGATGTACTTTGTTGCTCATCAACGCTGACGTTAATATCCGCGAAAAGCTGAGTGGCAACTGTTTACGAAGCGAGCAGAAAAAGCAGCCGTCGCCTCAAGTGCACAGGATGTGATGGTTCGAGCACATCACTGATCAAAAAAATCAAACTTCCTTCGAGCGGAATCGGAAAGTCAATGTTACAGGCCTTCTATCCACTCAACATGACGGGTCAGGATGACTGGCGTTGGGCGTCAAGTAAATTACGCCAACTCACTCGGGCTGGTTGCGTGGCAGGTTATCCTGCCAGGTGTAGTGATTGCGCTGGAGTGTAATTGGTTTCCCCAGGCGTGTGTAGGCGTCCGCGATCGGCAAAATCATGTCATTTCCCATCTCGCCGCATGTCGTGAGAAAACGAAATCGCGATCAATTTCCGCGCAGAACGTCGCCTTTTAGCCTACCTGTGCCTCAAACTGTTTCGCGGTAGCCTTTTTCATGTCAAATAATAGAACGTTTGTGGTTTTTCAGTTTTCCAGCACTTTTGTGCTCATGGGCGGAACTGGCTTTTGCTTAAAGTGAAACGTTTCCCATCCGCGAAAAAACATGTAGGTTGGTACCGGCATGCCGCCGACGATATAGCAGTTCAGACAAACAACCACTAACTATGGGACTTTCAGACAATGCCCCTCATGCGCTTGTTTGTGGGCTACAGTGGGTTTATCCTTTGCTGATGTTTAGGGTTTAGAAACATTAAAGTCAGTAAACTTTTCTGCCACCCTCAGCTGCAAACTAAGTGCCGCACTGCACCTAGCACAATTTATTGCAAACAGCGCAAGCTGCTGTCGCTAGACTGCTATCGAAATGAACTATTGTTTACCACTGATCAGTGATCAATCAGCTTCGAATCACTGGTCGCAAATTCATGATTGGCAAACTAAGATGGCAGCCAGCAGCGGACAATAGTTGGGAGAGGCGGTACAAAACAGGTTTTCTTTTGCGAAATTGACGTCTTCTTCCACAGAACTTCAGGACACTCGTAGTGTGCTTCGCGCGCAGATCTGTTTGCACAACACGACGCAGTGCCCGTTTTCTTGTAAATGAATAGCAACTTCATTATGGTGAAGGTCAGTCGGCGGCGTGTGTTTTATTTGATGACGTGACGAATGCATCAGAAGTGATTTGTTACTTTTGAAAGTGTTCACGCCGGACGCCCGTGCTTCTACTTTCTGAAATACGATATCCTGGGAAATTAGGCGATTGAAGAAAGCGCCTACAGAACCAGAGCACTGTCGTTGGTTCGCAAGTGAATTGACCGAATACATTTAGCACTTTGGAAAGTTACGAAAGGGCTTTCCGTTCTGTCTATCGATAAATAACCTAATAGTCTTTATTAACCCCTGAAAGGACTCACGAAAAGTTCGTAACGAGTGCCAAAGTCTGCGCAATGACTTCGCGATTAAAATCTAAAGAACACATGAGCTCAAGTCTGCTTGCTTGCACACGCCATTGCTGTACGAAATTTACACTTGCAGTGAATGGAATTTCCTGCATTAAGCTCAGAATTTTTTAGGAGAATGCTGAAAACAGTCGTACAGTTATGTCAGTAACTCCAAACCTTTTCGACTCATGGGGTCATTGCCAGGCAAATGAAAGCTTGCGGTGCTTTTGTCAAGTAATTTGCAAGTTGGTGATGCACGTTGCACAAAATGCTACCTGTCTGTTTATTTTGCTTGCTTGTATTTCGTGGCAACCCGTTTGGATTGTATTGAGTTAATTTAACATTCGTTATATGCAGGTTGTTTTAAGCTACCACCTATCTGCAACTTACTTGAAAAAAATGCCGTAACCTTAAACTGCCAGACAATTGAGAAAATGCAGAAAACGTCTTTTTTCCATTATTCCAAGTAGCAGGTATTTTAGTTACGCGCCCACATCTAAAGAAAGCTTCTCCAAGGGTCCTCATTCGCTTAAACGTATCATACATTGTGGAAAAAAATTTGACGTCGCTAAAAGTTTTCAAGCTTTATGACATGAAAGATATTTTCGTCGACCGACGTCTTTCTGCAATACTTCACCCATTCTGCGTAATGCGCGGTGGTTTCAAAGAGCCTACAAGTACTCGAGTGCGTAACAATCCTGGTAGCTGTGATACGCTTGCAGTCTTGGGACGCGTAGCGGAAATGAACCGTGACATCAGCGTCACGAAGGAAGATTCTCTGCCAAGGTAAGTTCGAGCTGCAGCGTCCAAATATAGGCTTTCCAAAACTGACAAGACCAATGGTTGTTATTATTCCGCAAAACTCAGTCACAGTTGCAAAACAGATGTCACGTGACTAGCGGTGCTTTTCTCTTCTGTTTATTGCGGTGACGATAAAAAGGTGCAATCGTTCAAGCGAAGGAAAACCAGGGCAGCTAAATGACGTATTGCTAGCAACTGTCCGCGCTAATATAGTAGAGCGACTTGCGCTAGTGTAGAACGGATCATTGAAAAAGCGCAAATATAAAAAACGTTCGCGCATAAGAACGCAAGTGTGCGTTTTCTAAATTACACTTCCAACTTCCAACCATTGGGAAATTTATGCGAAACAACATCCTTTGGGCCAATGTAACTTTTCCGTAGTACGTGTATCGCAGAGGTAAAGTACAATGATGAGAGTGGAGTAGCAAATAATGCAAAATAGATATTGACAAAAAAATAGCAACAACGCTTACTATTATAGCAAGCCAATATATTAATATATAAGAAAAAATGAAGCACACAGTGTTTGAGTTTGCAAAAGACTTCTCAATATTGAGACAGTCAAGAGGTTCAGGCTAAATGCCGTCTCTTCTTCCATGGCGTTTTACAAATGCAATTCTAAGTGAACTGCATCGTCCATTCGCACCATAGCAACTTGTTCCGGGTGCAAATGAGACAACTGTTGCAAATGGACGAGATTTCCTCTGCACAGGAAAATGGCTCAGAATTCCTCTACGGCCTCACATCCAACCGGCCGTGTACGCGCTCCTTCGCGAATTCCGAGCTGGTCATTATCACCAGTCACGCTCGACTGCTTTCTAAACGTGCGCGCCGTCGCTTTCAGGCAAAGCAAAAGTACTTCTTCCACCAGGCAACCGATTTTCGTTGCATTTCGACTGCCTTCCATTGCGCCTGCTCCTGCTTGGCCCAGCTCTTCTTTCTCCAGGACCGCTTTCTCTTGCGCTGTAAGTGATCTCGGTACTCGACTGCCTCCAGGATGACGTTGTCGAACACGTTTTTGAGATGCTTTTGCGTTAGCGCGGAACATTCCACGTACTTGGCGGCGCCCAGCTCGCGAGCGAAAGCTTCACCCTCTTCTTGCGTGATCGGTCTCTCGCTGCGAAAAAGAGAAAAAATATAATTAGATGACAATGAACATTTGTGTTGCTTTGAATGTTAACGAACACTCGCGGCATTTGGAGAAAAACATCAAAAGCGAAGCAGACCGGAAACAAGAGAAGCATGTGCTGCGAAAGATTACTGAAAACAAGCCGTTCGCCAAGTTATACTGAATGCAAACTCGTCAACATTAGACTGGACGTTGCGAAGTTTTCATTTGCGTTGCGACATTTAAGCCGCCGATGCTCAAGACTGTAGTTTAGTTTCGGAGCTCACCTATATCGGGCGAGGTCGACGAGAACATCGACACTCGAACGCAGGTCGATCTTTGTTCCGACGAGGACAATCGGGACCTTGGGAAGATGCTTCCGCATTTCCGGGAGCCACTTTTCTTTGACGTTGCTGAGTGACGTGGGGTGAATTACGCTGAAGCAGATCACTATGACGTCGGTTCCAGGATAGCACAGAGGCCTCATGTTATCGAAATCATCCTGAAACGTAAGTGAGGGTCAGTTTAAGGCAAGGTTACTGCGTCATAGACACTTATCATAAGCATTGTTCAAAGTTTTTAACCACAGTTGTTCAGCATTGTATTCCACGAGGAAACAACAGATGTGTAAACATATTTAGCTTAGTTGTTTTGAACCGGTAAAGTTGGGTTGCACAACAGCCTTCGCTTTAAAACAGCCACCAGCAATGCGATCCGTAAATCAGGACAGCGTTTCTCTTGTTACTGGGTTGTTTATCGAAGGTATACTACATTTTCAGTCGAAACAACGCTTTTCCTTGCTGTCTGCTCGCGCATACCTGCACTACGATCAAAACAGCCAAGAGCTCGATCTAAGCGCGCTCGACATTTGCCTCACATGACGGATTGGTTTGGTGTGTTGTTTCCATTAAAGGGTACGTCTTGGATCAATCGGCAATTATTGGCACTCGGCTCGTTTTCTTTCTTCCCTCTGCGTTCAAATCTACTCGGGTGGGCACCTTGTTTGGTAATGGCCCTGCCTCCGTGTTTGAGTGACAGCGTGCACTTTTGAAGTCGACTGTGACGCACGCGCAGCAGTCTCGGGTCAGCCGTGGCCCCGAGAAGCGTTCGAGCTAATAATATCGCGACGTTAGGCTTGAACGAGCCACTGGAGTACTTTTGCTGAGCCAGCTGCGTCCATCGAAACTAACTCAGAATCGGTCATGAGGCACCTAATAAATTTGAACGCAAACAAGAGTCGAGTGCTCTGTCAACCAAGCGCCTTTGCAGAAAATGCGTATCTGTCGGCTGTCCCCTTTGTAACCACCTCTACGCTTCAATGCAATCGGCCACATCCGATAAGGGGTTGTTAGAATCAGCCGAGCACGTCCATTTCCCATATCGCCAAGATCAACACACGCAGCAGCACCACAACAGAAGGCCGCAAAACGCCGCTTCGAAGCGGATGTGTAAACTAAGCACAGTAATAACAAGGTACAGGCGACAACAACGACTAGCTTCACTTCACCTAGCAGCGCAAAGGCCGTCGGCGAGCGGACAGCGCAAATGAAGGCCCGGAGCCCGAACGACAATAAAAGTTTCGATGCGATAAGGCACCAATTGTCTCGGTGAAACACACAAAGAAGCTGTCAGTGTGAAGATAAACTAACAGCGAGTTCGGCCTTTCCTCCGCGGCAGATATTCATGGGATGGGGGAGTCTATTTTCAGGTTAAGTAAACAGCCGACCACTTCTATCGCCGCCGTAGACAATTGTCAAGGGAGCCTACTTTTAACATGAATTGCCAGAGTTGAACAAACAGTTCTGTCCGCACTGATTGATGTCATACAGACATTTTCGGCGTCAATTTATGGAGCTTTCAGACAATAGACGAAAGGAGCACTTTTTGATTGCCAATGGCTTCTGCCATGTGAAGAAGAAATGAAAAGAGACGACGACATTAACGTTTTGGCGTCAAATCGCAACGCCTGACTACGCGCAACTTATTATATCAAAGCGGCGACGGTAATTCGTCACAATCGCCAAACCGGGCTGTCAAGAAGCATTAATCGGTGAAGACCAACTCGAAGGTTCAATCAGAGTGTTCGAGGAAGTGTTCCACCAGTGGGCAAATTTACCCAGCAAACAAACCGTTTTCGCAACCTTTCGTCTTCAAACCATTTTTTCAACTGAACCCGAAAAGTGTCACATGAATGTCAATACAACGGGCTGCTGCTCGCCAGGCATCAAAGCCTTCGGGTTCAAAGCTAGGTTGGCGAAATCTTACGACGCTGAAGCGAGTGGCACTGACAGAAGGAAGTCGTGCTTTATTCAGACAACACGCCGCAGTGTAAGGTGGTCACGCACGAGTGCCATTTCAACACTGTAATTTGTGTCGAACGGAAAACCGCTAACCTGCTGTAAGCGGACGAGCGCGCCTTGGTTCAAGGTAACGAATCAAGTGTCCGCGAAATAGACGCGGACACTGCCTTCATCGAATTATTACTTTCATTAGCTCCTGTCAGATCGTCTCTTACGAAGTGCTTCAAACTAACGATTTACGGAGTGGTGAGAAAGGAGCGCAGAGTTGCTTGCAGCTTGCGGAGCAAATGCAGAACAGTTGATGTACAACCGGAAACTCAAATAAATTGTCAACAAGGAAATCCGCGAAAACCGCTCGGCTCAACCCATCGATGATTCTCTGTGCGCTTTGTGTGATTGCAAAGCAGTTTGTTTTTAAACAGGTTACGATTCTCAAAGTGTTGCCTTACTGTGAGATTATCAATACGTGTCCCGATTACCTATCCGCTGGTTTTAATTACTGTTTTTTTCAAATGCTCATAAAGACAGAGAATATTTGCGAATCTGGCTTGTGTGCAACCGGTTCTGTGGCTTATAGAACACGACAGCATGTCAGTGCTGTCCATGTGCTTTATAGCAGGCAACGACCAGGTTCACGCGTTCTACTTGAAAACAAAACAAGCACAGCTTGCCTAGCAAGCGCGTTTCTTACCTGCCCTGCAGTGTCGCAAATCTGCAACCGCACTGGCGAGTTGTCGACGTTGACTCGCACTGGAAAAAAAGCAATACACATGTTTGAGCATGAGCTTTTGCAAAACTGAAGCGACGTGTTTGAAAGAATTAAGAAGTTTCACGTCAACAAAATGTTACAACGCAAGTACAGTCAACTGACAGAAACACTGCAATATTCTCACGAACGTGTTTTTACAAACACAAATCTAATCAGTGCTAATCGCTGCCCAAATGGCATGTTTCAAATTTAAATGCTGCATTGAAGTAGTTTATCATTTCCGAAATTAAAACCATATAGCTTTATTTTTTCAGGCCACATTACGGGAATCACCAAATAATGACATTTTCTTCGAATTAATCTTAGAAGAACTCTGAAGTGAAAGGAAATAAACTTTGGTTAGACCGCAAATTAAAATGCATCCCGAATCACTCACCGGAATAGTTGTCGAAAGCTGTGGGAACATATTCCGTAGGATAACCGTTTGTTGAATAACTGACGACAAGGCTCGTCTTTCCGACTGCGCCGTCCCCAACAAGAACGCATTTGAGTCTTTGCTCGCAGCAGCACGGGTCCGTTTCGCGGGCGGCGATGTGGTCAGGACTGGGCGTCGGAAAATCGTTGGCGAATCGCGGCGCGTCTGGTGCCATTTCTCGATTTCGGTCAAAGCGGCGAAGATCAAAGCAGTAAACGTTGCAACCTCCTATTCAGTTACGCAAACTAACACCTGGTCGGAAAAACAAAACCTTGTTGTTGACAAAAATTCGATGCAGCAGTTTTTTTCGTGCATTGCCGGTTTCAAAAGTAGATTCGATGTGTTCCATCTTTCTCGCGCCACATCGGTGCGAAGGTGAATGTCAACTTGATAGACAGAAAAGTTGAACTAAAGTTAAATCTGTTCGAACTAATTAACTAACCCGAAGTTAGATCCAAATCGAAATGTTTTTTTTTGACTTTTCAGTGCGCTTATTCTCAACCGACTCCTCATGCGAATTGATTTGTAGCAGAGCAAAGATAAGAATGGACGAAGCGCGATCTAAAACAAGACTCGTGCACTTCAACTGAAATCAACCCCCATCTTTTCACGAAGAACCCATTCCTGGTGAACCGATGTCCTGAATCTCTGAAGCTGCAATGGCAGCATCTGCAAAGAGCAAACGCCTTCATAAAGTTGACGCTGTGCAGTTATAAACTACCACCACATTGCTGCCTGCTCCTACAACGGCTGCCTGGCATACGAATGGTTGCACGGAGTGCGCGTCGGCGATTTTGTCAGAGTGCGACGTTGGAAGCCGCTCGTCAGAGCCGAAGGAAAAAAGGCGTTCGCCGGTCAGTCGTCACTACTTCGTCCAGCTTCGTATCAGATGGAAGCAGCACCTGCTGTCACGTTTCGTGCGACCTGCGCTGGTAATTTTATGCTTCTGTGATGTAATGATGCCTGATCAAAGCAATATGAAACGCGACGCTTTTTGATTGATCACAAAAATGTTTTTGACGACGTGTGCGGGTAAACATAGGTATCTAAAAAGGTAATTGACGAGCATGCAACCCGAAATTTTCAAATACCACAATTAGGTTAACGCAACCTTTGAAAAGAGAACAGTTTTCATCGGTTAAGACACACATCAATGACAAGGGGTCCATGGTATTTTGCTATTTTGTAGTAGTAGCAACTACATTGAGCATGGACACGGCAATAATGGCCTACGATCGAAAACAGGCTTGTGTCTCGCTTCGTAACTTTCTGCGCTTCTTGTCAATTTTTCCGATAATTTCTGGCCATTTTCCTAAAAAAATGAAAAGTGACGTTGACCGTTATTGCATCAAGAAAAGGTTGCGAAATGAAAAGTTGAGGCGACGCTCCGCACTTGTGTCGTGTGCAAATAAATACACACGAACGCCTGCCTATGGCCCAAAAAAAACAAGACGGTTCTTCCGAAAATCTCCCAGATATGGGACGTCTTCGGTTAAAAGGCAGATTAAAGTCATGTTTATTCTCGGCCAGCATAAACAGCTTAAGTGGAGGAGCACGTAGTGTTCGGCTGACTGACGTGGGAAGTCGATCGCTTGCTTTCCGCTCCGGGCCGCAAAACAAGTTCGGGAACGATCTGACATGAAAAGAGCTTTAAGGCATCATAGACGGATGCAGCGCTCAAAGTGAAGTATTTTTGCAGTTTGGTATAAAGAGATTTGCAGAGCTGTCCTGCGGTAAAATCTGCAGTCGCTGCCATGCGATTTCCTTTAAAATCCGTTTGCCTGCTTTACGGTTTGGAACCCTAGCTCTTTGATAATAGTAAACCAATTGCTCCAGTAACTATCATTTTTGTTTTCACCAATGTGTACACACGCTATGAGGTTTTTCTAAGATCTGAAAACAGTTTTTGATTCGGATCTTTTTTTTCGAATTTAATACTGAAACTAGTTTTCTCTTAGGAACAACGCATCTATAGTATGGCTATTCATGACGTTCCAACCAAGATTGCTTGGGAATTGCTTTGAAACGAGAGGCGCACAAGTAAATCTAATGAATGCCTGCTCTTTAGCGCCTCCTATTAGCAAAGTTTCATGATAACTCTTCACATGATATCAAGGATCTGCTCGTACTTTGTCGCGTTGGTGAATTAAACAGCAGAAACAACGCTGTGACTATAGCAGCAGTCCACAGTTCAACAACGCTTGTTTTTGCAAGCAAAGTCAAAGTATGAAGCTAATTATGTGAATGCTGAAATGCAGAGGAGGTGTACATGAATCGTGGCGGCAAGAACACAGCAAGCAAGTTTAGATGCATGCAATTTGATGCCAACCAAGAAAATAAGCCGCAATACGTTAGTATGTTGCAATTTTTCTACATAACACTGTCAAGTTTCAACCACAGACAGTCTTTTTCATCCTTTTTTAAACAAAAACCTTGCTGAAAGCACAATTTAGTACTGCTGTTGTTATTTGTTGCAGTAAAAGTTGTGTCATCTTCAGTCGCTCAATGCTAGGAACCGCTTTCCACGTTTATTCTGATATACTGTATTCCAACACCAAACGATCCTTTTTGGGCTTGTACCAAGACAATTGTTCTATAGCTACAAAGGCCTCACACTGGTAGACTATACCTGCCGTTGGATGATGAAGGAACTCCAACGTGCGATAGCCTTTCCCTTGCTAACTAAGACCTTGGTCAAACGTTTGCTTCGGTCATGCTTTATGCTCCTTCCATATATGGGCAATATTAACTTATTTTAAAAAACATAACGTATCAAACTTACGCCAAACGCCATAAATTACAAGATCTAATGTGAAGCAAAGTTTCATTCAGAACTATCTGGCCGGCTAAAAATAAATGATCCTGGTTGGCCAGAAACCCACTTTAACCCACAGGAGTTATGCAAAAGGCTCACTTTCATCCAAGGCATGAAATTGTTTCCTATCCTGAGGACCAAAGGCGACGTTAACTTATTACTACGGTAAATTTATAAATTAAGGATGCTTTTGACCAGGATTTCCAAGTCCCATCGATCGCCAGTATTGCGTAAAATTTGATGCAAGTGTTTTGTTTTAATGACATGTTGCATAGCGTCTGAAGCACTGCAGTTCAAGGTGAGTTTACTAAGTTTGGTAACAAGGTTCGGCAGGATGATTACCAAATCGACGAAAATACCTACTCCAAACCACGTGACCACATCATCAAGATATTTTAATTGCACTGGTTTTAGTCTCGGTTACTTCCTCTCAGGTTAATTACATTTTGCTGGATGGGGTACAGGTTTTTCTGAAATACGAAAAGTACCAGACAGTTTGATAATGTGTCGTCAAAATAAATTGTTATAGGAAGTACAACGCCAGTGGGATCGTCAGTGTTTGAACAATTCTTGAAAGAAATTGCCATTGCCAGAACGAAATCTGAAACAGACTTCAAATTCTGTTAGACTCATTAAATTTCAGATTACCACAAAATTTTATACACGCATTGGCAGCTCTCAGTAGAGTTCATATATGAACATAAGGAAAGGTGTGTCACTGTAAATGAATACGAATACATTATCGTGAAAAAGAAAAATTAAGCTCAACAAACAGGAAACGCAAAGCAAGTCTTTCTTCTGATGATGACGACTTTTATTTCGTTTATTTACCTACGCTTCGCCCACTTATTCGGAAGTGTTTGAGAAAGTCACCAAAGCTCGTTTGTCGACATCGTCCATAACTCGATTTATTTTCAAAAGCTGGTGAAACGGGAGAACCCATAGCATTTACATAAATGTTCTTGCAGCGTTTTTTTCCATAAAAGCGATAGTTGTTAAATTTAAGAAAATCTCAATTTTTTTGATCAGTTCGAGGGTTGATTGATGCGTCCGTCCGTTTATTCAGGTCACGCGGGGTTGGATTGTAGACGTTGCATGGTTATGTGCAATGCCAATTGAGTGCCGACTTTAGTGAATAAAAATACGATATAAAGTGAAATCATTACGTCATCATTTTATTTTTTTTTGCTTAATATACGACACAAACGGTGAAGAATTATTTTCAGGGGCGTAAAGATGGGGGCAAGGGGGGCACAATTCCTCGGGCGCCGAATCGTTATCGGGGCGCCAAATGACTGCGACGGCGCCGAAAAGTCCCAACAATGTCACAAGTACTTTCTTCAGTACAGAACATTTGGTTCTGAAAGATCTCAGATTCGAACATGGGGACGCCAAACTTACATATTGTCCCAGGCGCCATCTAACCTCGTTACGCCCCTGGTTCTTTAGGTTATATTTTGATTTTCCAAACAGTGGTTTCAGTAGCGAGGGCTTATCAGTAGGTTGGCGAATCTATGAACAAAACTACTGGTCGTAACGTATGTTCTTTTTGTGTAATTTAGGTATAATCCGTATAGTCGAGGGATTGTTTTCAATCTAAAATTTGTTGCTTTTATGATCTTTTCTTTCTTTGTCTACACCTGGCGTGTCTTTACATTTGTCAACCTTTGTGATTATTATACTTGTATTTTGCTTTATCTTATGCAACGCTGTAGTTAAAAATCTTCTCTAGGAAACTACCTTCCGGAAAACTACACACAAATTTTTTTGTTGTTGCGTGAATCGGAAGCTAGCATGTGCGGCAAGTCCCTCCCTGGTGGGTTTTGGAGAAAGTTTTCTTACGATCGCTATTATTACGAAAAATAGAAGAGAAGCTGTTTGTTACGACAACAAACAAAAAAATTTTCTTCCGGCTGCTTCCTCTGCCTGCTCGAGCCTGCAGTGTGTTTCTGTGGGGTTTGTGCACATGCGCAATTGTGCAACTTCGTGTCGATTTCTGCTGTATCGATAGAAGGTTTGCTGCGGGGAAACTTTATTAAGTTTTACGTTAGCTAAACATTGATAAGTCGGCGAGCGGATGATTTTTATGCAAGGGCAAAATGCTTGCAAGAACCTTCGTTTCAGATCATTGCATTGAATGCAGCGACATCGCCTGGTCTAGACAGGGGTTCTTCACCTGTGGATAAATCCAGACCCCAAATGGATTGTCCATGATGGTCCCATACTCTTTCCTTTGACTGTCGAAATAATCATCACAATTCCTTTATCATTTTCACTATCACCATAGACTTACAGGAAGGCTTTTTCGAGGCTGTGTTGCTGTTTTACCGTGAAAATTTCATAACTATACCGATTTCTCATCCCAAAAAATTTGCCTGCTCTTACACCTATGATTGCAATTGTATGAGAAAATCCAAATTGCAGCAATTATGCAGGGCGTAACCAAACGGTTTGGTGATTTGGCCGATTTAACAACGTGTTTGGTCCCTTATAGCTGGCTGTTGCTTGAGCTTTATGATTGAAACATTCATTCTCAATCAAAAAACAAAAAAGTTTTTAGTTACGCAGCTGGTCTAACAATATGTGATGATTCCACAAAGCAACAGTTTAAAAAAAAAGCGTTTCAAGTTTTTATTTCACATCAACACGCTCCAACACATTTTTTCTTTCGTCAAACTATTTCAAAGTGTAAATAAAAACCTGAAGCTAGTATGGGATAACCTTGGTTCAAACATTCAAACAGTGACGACAGATATGAGGGCCACAACCAGCTGATAGTTTCGCACTTGTACCTAACAACTGAACATGTTTTTGAAAATTTTGGGGAGGGGGGCGATTACCCAGTTGCTCACCCCTGGTTGCGGGCCGGACAGACATGATCTAACTTTCATTTTTTTGCATTTCCTTTAGAGATATGGAGAGTCTGTTGGAGATATCTCAAGTCTGCTCACATCGGCTTGAAATGAGTTGATGTCCACGAGTTTTGCTGAAGCGATTTGTGTTGGCGTTGCATCGTTCATATGCTTTATACATTTTACCATTAATGGCCCAAAACGTCACAAGCAGAAGATTTTTGTAACACCATGTGGTTCACCCCATGATTTAAATTAGCCCATTCTTTGTGTGAAGGAAAAGTGACAGACGTGTTCGTTTTTGTGGCTGGTTATTTTGTAGGCAACTGTGATTTTTAACAGTTCAATACAATCGACGATTTATGCGAGGCATCGTCTGTACAAAGCTTTGAGCGTCGAATGGCTTTTTATCGCAATTTATCATGTTCCTGAAGTGGTGAAGTGTGTCACTGCAGCGTAGTGTTATAAAAACATATATTGTCTCTTCTCTTTTTGAGATATGAATTTATATATCTTTATTTCAACGCTGATAGAAAAAAACATAATGAAAAAATGAAACGAAAGCATAATCAATCGGCATGATCTTCACCCACCTTGTTCTTCTGTCTCCCATTTTATGTATTTCGTTTCCAATTCTGCTTTTCTTACCACGGTCTGTAATTACCCTAAGCGCAAGGGCTTGTCTTGCCATAAGCTTCCGAACTCCACCCAAACGTCATCTGAAAAAGTTTAGGACGTCCTATAAGAAGGTGTGCAGAACAGGTGTTTCGAATGGAAAGTCTCGCAACACAAGAACATCTGGCCTGGTGGTTCAATTTTCCGACCCACATTTGACAGCAGGTGGACACACACACCGGTCATTAACAGGTCTTTCTGATAAAACCTTTGAACGTCTATGAAAGGTTTGCCATTAGTACCGGCAGTGACGTCGTTTGGGACAAATGCGTTCGTCAATTAATCTTGGTGTTCACTGTGCAACCCGGTCGCCTGTATCGGTTTCATTATATCAGCGGCCCAGTAATGACAGGTTAAAAGACGCTCACTTTTTCGTGAGAGTGCGTAAATAAAGAAAACAGGAAGAGGACCACACCCTGCGATAGTTCATTTCCACTTAATATTGGCGAACATGCATGGTGGACCGGTGTGTCATTTCATTTATTTCCAGGGTAGTGTTTAGCCTGCACTTCAAGTACCAATGTGTGTTTCAAACAAATTATGCAGCACGTAGAACCGAAGAACATACTGGCAGTGAAAATGAACCGCTATGTCTGATCAAAGCTGAGACAACGCCGGGCAGCCCCCACACGTGCGCATTTTAGGGCACTAAGTTCGGCTTTTATCATCAGAAAATCATTTCATAGACATAAGTTTAATAAATCTATTCAAAATAATAACGCAACAACTAATGATTTAAATGGAATCCTATAATATGTATGCCGGCAAAATGGTGCAGTTGGTTGAGCACGCAGCATCGAATGTCGTTTAGGCTCGGTTCGAATCCCGGTATGGCTGATATCGAAGACTTGAAAAACGGTGATTTCTGCCCAGCCTGGCACTCGGCGACAATTTGTGGATGCAAGGAAACGTTTCACGAATAAAGTAAGCACAACCAGCTAGACATCGAGTCTGATGCCTTCGGCAATGACTCGCCATCAATGCAGCATTGACCAACCCAATACGAAAGTAGACGCGTCGCAGGAAAGCGGAAGTGTACGCTACCTCTCGTGACACTCCGAAAGGAGTACAATAGCTATTATAACGCAACCGAAGTGACATGGTACGTTTCAAAAATATAACTGCACAGGTCGAAGGAAGCCTAAAAGCGTTACGTCACAGTATTCCGACTTATAATTTGTCCGGGCGCACCCCAACACAAGCGCACTTGCTAAGCTATCTAAATGAGGTGTAAGCATCTGTGTATTGAAATACATCTCGAAAACATTTGTTACTGGCTACGTTTTTGCACATTGTAAAAAATTCCGTTCTTGCTGAATTTCTGCGTGGTTTCAGAGCATCCTGCTGGGAACGGAACTTCACAAACCTGGTCAACTTTTTCCACCTTCGATAAAAGCAAAAACATATGACCCCTTAAGATCCGGTAAAATTTTGATAAGTTACTGTATATTTATTAGGTCATGCAGGGGTACATATTCAACGGGATAATGTACATCTCAAAGCTCCTACTCATGTCATGAGCAGAAATGGGTACATGTCATCAATCTGAAAGTCGAGTCCAATTCAGCATGCCTGCTAGTGTAAGTCCAGCCCGTGCCATGCGCAATCAACGTCGAATCAAGTCGAATCGTTGGCGATGTCGAGTCGAGAAGTCGTGGTTGGGTCACGTCTAGTGTTCCGTTTTTGCTGACGAGTCATTTCAGGCCATTAAATGGAGTTGGGGAGAGCCATGTTTTCGTAGAGGTTCGGACTGAAAGTAATTTTCTCAAAAACGTGGAGTCATCTTCTTGCAAAAGTTACTCGAGCCATTTTTGGTCATCCAAACCAAAAAACACGAATCGAATCCGAATCGGTTGATTCAACGACTCGAGTCGTCACATCAGTGATCATTAGCATAGGTAACCATCAGGAGTGACGTCTAACAGCTTTGTCCACTTAGAATAAATACTTTGCCCAAAGAATCGCGATTTCTTCGCTAACTTTTAAAACACGTCATCAGTGTTTTTCGCGTTTCAGTCGAATTTGAAAGCGGATTACTGAAAGCAAGTGCCCCCGGACTGAAAAGTCATAAAAAATGTGCTTTGTCAAAGACTTTGTCCGAAAGCATCGGAGTGCGCTGAAAGCGTCAAAACGGAGCGCTTCTTTCAAGTCCTCAACATTGTCTTTGAACGCACTTGGAGGCGTGAGTGAGAATTTTCAATGGCCGACACGAAATGCACTATTAGCAGCAGTTCCGAAAAATCCGAAGAAAAGACAAGATATAGCGGCAGGATCCATAAAATCGTTCAAAGCCGACAACTTAAAGAACATGCCAATTAGCATTTTATGACCAGGGCGTGCTTTCGAAAATTGCTGAAGTTTGTCATCGCGTCACTCGCCGTCTGTAGCAACGGCCTTCTGTGGTTGAAGCGCCGAAACGTCGACAGGCCCGCCTTAAGAAGCGTGATAAGAAAGCAGATTAATTTATAATCCGTTCAAACACAAAGCTCGTCCGTGAGATGGAGCGAGCGTCAGTCTCACCTTGTGTAAATTAACCGAAGAAATTGGGCTAAGCCGGGCGTGTATCAACGGCTTCACACAGCTTTTCCTGTGGGCTTGCAATTGCAAAAAGAAGCCTGACGTAATACAATCAATATTAAGCCTGATGTGACTGTGTTACATTCAGCAGGAAAGACCTTTGCAATGAAACTGACCACCGACCTTTAGGTCTTAGACCTGTCAGTTTAAGCATTCGCATGTGCCAGTCAAATTCGGCACCGATAGTTTACCATACGCGTCTTATGTTATACGTCAGAGGTTGGTTGGGGGTGTTGGTCGGGTGTTAACGCGCAACTGCCAGATTCGGCCTTTATCTTGTTATCATGTTTACCGAAGCTCTCACAATGGCAGCCCACAACGAACGCTCTTTGAGCGCCGTCTAACCTGGCAGCCAAACACCCTCCACACTCCACATTTTAGCTTTTTTTAGAACTTGGTTAAGCAGCCAAGATAGTGTAATACTTCCTTTCGAAACCCAAACAAGGCTTTAAGATTTACTTTGACTAATCTCTCCTGTCAGGAGTGTGGTTTAATCACGTATGTGCCCTCTGTTCGACCTTGACTGGAAGGGATTTGACTGTACGCTTACCACAGCGGCAACCAACTCAAGCTGTTCAAAAGGAAACAATGTGCTTTGTGCTTTAGTCTTAGCCAGAGATGCGACGAAGGGCACACAAGGACCCGTCGTATTTGCCATCCTAAGACCTTGGATGAAAATATATGCTTTGTCCACAACTTCGAATATATTTCGCGAAAATTCGAGCTNGTCAAAAAAGGTATCTTTCTTCGAAGTTAAAATACCGTACCTGGTTGCATTCGTAAAGGTTTGTGACCAGGTCCGAAACCAGAGAAAGGGGGCAACCGGGCAATTGCTACCACCCGCGAAAATTTGTTTGCGACTGCTTGTGACTCCAAAAAAGAGGTAGAGACAGGATATGGGGGCAGGATAAAGGGATCAAGCCAATTCACATGCGAACATATTTTAAAGATTTTGGATTCGTTTTTTATCGAGCTGAGCAATTTCATTTGGTCTTTACAAACTGACGAGTGAAAACCTACAGGCTGTCCATACGTAGGGTTTCACTCTGAACAGTTTTAGTTTTGCGTTGAAACTGCAGTGTGTCCGCAAAATCTACGTATACCATGCATTCTCGCTGATCGACACAAAATATTGCACGTGCAACGTTTTGAGTATGATTGAATGAAGATGCTTTTCAGGAAAAATGTTGTGCCTGGCAGTGGCGTACGTAGCGTCGGATTAACAACAGTAGCGAATGTAGCAATTGCTACGGGCCCCGCGTTTTTGGGGGCCCCGTGGTCTTCTGTACCAAATCTTATTTATTACAATTATATATAAGACTTTTATTCAGTCAAAGAGTCAGTATTTTGGTAAATTTGCCGTAAGTAGTAGCATTAAGCGAAGGTTTTCAATTGAACGCTGTCTGTGTCCACAAATTCTTGTTTGCTTCTTTTTGTGCAGTTACGTAGCAAAAGGCATAAGATTGCGGTCAGCAGTGTTGCGATCTTAGTTGATTTGCTGCTAAATCTAGCAGGATTTTCTCACTGTTAGCTGTAAAAGTTTCAATCTTGCAGTTAGCTGGTTTTCTAGCAGGGTTTACCAATCGTTTGGCAGGTTTAACAGGTAACAAATTCCTGACCAAAAACCTGTTTCAACAGTTTTTCAAGATGAAAACTTTTACACCTTCTTCATCAAATATATACTTCTCTTCTTTATGACCTTTTTATCGGGTAACACCAGGACAAAGCAAAACCAGCTGCCTGCAATTATTTTGAATTTTTATTATGATGCAGCGAAGCTGCTTCAAGCAGGTGACTGTATCATAATAACAAGCAATTGGATGGCTTGGTGAAACCTAAATGATTTTGAGCGCTTTGGGTTAATGACAGCATTGGTATAATATGTTTTTATCCCACGGCATGACATTTCCAAGTGGTTCAGTTACAATAGTAAGTAGTAATCATATAACGTCGGGTAAAAACTTCCTGATAAACCAAAGCTGCCAAAAGTTTCGACATACATAGTTGCAAGATTCAGAACTTAAAAGTTAGCTCAGTGCCTACTGCCTATCCTGCTGATTCAAGAAAGTTTTTTGCGAAGTGTGCAATAATACAATCAGAGCGAAACATTGTGAGCTTACGAGGCATAACTGGCAACAAAGGCACTCAGATAAGAAAAAAGAAGTTTTTGTATGCTCACGAAGTAACACAAAGATTTAAGTTACAAAGACCAGGCTTAGAAAGTTGCAGGGCTGAAGGTATGCTCAGATTGTTTATCGCTGAGCATTGTTATACTGTATGAAACCATGCAACCATTTGAAAGCGATCGTCAAGAACTGTGTATCATACAAAAAACGAAGTAAGCTGCAGTTACGTTGCTCCAATTGTTACAGAAAGAAAATTTTGGGCCGAAAAGTGTGTTGGCCAAGACCGGCATTTTTAGCCGATGCTTACTGAGAGCGAGTGCAAGACGAAAAATTTATATACTGTATAACTTCATAGGTTTCTTTTAATCATGTCCAAATAACAGATTTTTAAGAGAATCTCACTGCTTTTAGCAGATTTTAGCTGAAAATATGTGTCAAGACTTGTAGCAAAACCTATCAGTTTTTGTGACACCATTTAGCAGATTTAGGTCACAACCATCTGGCATCACTGGCGATCAGCACGATTCACTCAAGACTGTTATTTCACGATGCAAACTGTAGAAAGCATGCAGAGTAAAACTATAGTAATACGGTTTCTTGCCCACACGTTTTATGATTTAGCAAGTGTTGAGATGTTTTTTAAACTTAGAGCCCCGCGCTCTTGAAATGCTACAGGCCCCGCGCTACCTTAATCCGGCACTGGGTGTACGTATGGCACATGTGTGGCCAGGGGTGGTAATAGAATTTGCCCCTCCCCCTAAATGAGCGAATGTTTATATGAAACGAAATAAACATTGTTTAAGAAAACGTATAGTTGCACGTTGATAAAAAATAAAATGAAAAAACAATTCAGGACTGAGAAATTGCGAAAATTGGTGTGAACCACATATTTGTGGCCCAAAAGGTTGGCGAAGGACCTTATGGATCAACTACTCAAACAGCATTATTGTTGACATAAATCAATGCTAAATTGAAGACGTTTCCAGTGAAGAGGACAAATAAAGCGAAAAAGTGCGATGATTGGAACATCGGGTTGAAGTTAACAACAAGCACAACAAACAAAATAACTGAGGCACTGAGGCGAAAGCAAACCCACGCACAGAAAGCGTGGGCTGGCACTTGGAAGGGCGAAGTGTACATCAGAAGAGAGAGGCACTGTATACAAAATGAAAGAAAAACGGAACTAATATAAGAATGAGTAATCAACTGATATATTGGGCAATGTAACAGGACATTTTTGTCCTGTTTTCCAAAAGAAGAACATAAAACATTATTTTTGGCAAAAAACAAGAATTGTTTTCATATAATTGTGAATTGATGAAATCTTACAAAATAAATTGTCAAAGTGTTCAAGCAAGTTACAGGTACCAAAAAGGGTACATAGATTTGGTAGATAGTAATTGAAATAATTCAGGGATTTTAAACAATTGGTACTTGGAAGAGAGAACGTCAGTTTAAATTTTGTGACAAGGCTCTTACAGCTTTTTTCCTGAATCTAATAAGGAAGTAAAGTGATGTTGTCGGTTCTTCCACAATTTAAGCATTGAGTAAGTTAGATAAGCATGAAAAAGAAGAAAACAAACAGATCTTAGCACGGATATGTTGGTATTGCATTTTGATTTGAACAAACTTTCACTTGTTACAGTAAGTTGTTTTACCCATGTTTGTATTTGGAGCTTCCAATTTAGTTTAGGATCAAGTATACAACGCCAAAATATTTTATGTTACAGTAGTTTGTTTTGATATTAGTTGAATAAAATATAAACAGCAAAATTTTTATTGTTAGGGTTATTCATGAACATAAAATAACTTTTAGAAGAATTGAATTATGTCTTGTTAGCAAGAACCCTGTAATCAATTTTATTGACTATATCTAATATTGTTTGAAATGTAGTTAAATGTAAAACAAAATTTTAAACGTAGGAAAAACCTAAAGTGGCAAAAGGATTTGGTTGATAGTTAATTGCTGGAAAGGCTTGGTTATTTATTTCACTCTGCCCATGAGGACTCAACGTAGACTGCAGCAGTCCAGTATTTACATCGCAAGAAATCAGTGCGACAAACAAACTTACATGACCTTCTAACACTGAGCAGCCATTACCTAGTGTAAAGCATCTTTATCAGGAGAAAACACGACAAGTCTGCTTACAACACTGTTCTCAAAACAACACACGAACTAACAGACGCCAAAGATTACCAGAACCACATAACATGTAAAGTAAACAACGCATGAAACGCGACGGAAACAGAAAATCTCCAACTGCTGTGTCAAAGCACAACTTTTCAGCACGTTCTCACAGAGTTGAAAGCATCGCGAGATCGGTTAACCTCGGTTGACTCATTGCACTTCTAAGAAACGTTTTGATCGTCTTTAGTTTTTTAGAACTTTGGAGAAAGAGCGTTTGCAGCTTGCAATGCAATCGCACTGTTGAGGAACGCATGAAGCACAACGGTTATGCTTTGCAAAGAGGCAGAGGTGAATTCAGAGGCAATCTTACCTCATAATCCCTCACACTGCAAGCAACAAAACAACTATCGTCGAATTTTAATTATCAAACTCAAACATTATTAGATGCTGCCTTGGCTGACCTGAGACAGCCGCGCTTCTCCACTGGCGCTCCATGCAGCAAACAAAGCACGTTATGCGTTAAGAGAAATGGAAAGCGTTGTTGGCATTAAGAGCGCACGTTGAGAATTCCCTGCATTTTGTGCGGTTCAGGCAAATCGCAGGTGAAGACGACGAAGTTATAAACATTTTCTTCTTACGCAATAAATTGCGATCGATTCGCTTGGTGTGGGTCACTGTTGTGGCTTTACAAATATTGCTACATTTTCTTCTTGTCTCACTTGTGAAGCTTGAAAACCACTTTTTGTTTTGCTCTGTCGAACGTCTCTTTATTACACTTCAAAACTGCCTATTCCAGAAAGTGCCACCCGGAGTAGACCGACGACCCTACCGCGCCGCTTCGATACGCCACTGGTGCCGGGTAAGTATGCTTACTTCGAATAAAATAGGCTATTGTACTTAAAAAGACCAAAATAGAAAAAACAAACAAATGGCATTGCATACGACTTGATGCAACCTAGGATGATTTTTTATTTTTTTGAATTAAGAGACACAACAGAGACATACCTGAGCCCAAGACATGACACCAAACCGCAACCGGTGATGGAGCTTCGTTTTAGGAACTCTGCAGGTTTGAGAAACTGGAATACTTTATAGCCATTATTCTTAACAGGTCCACTCTTGCCTGAAGTGGTGATGCCTGATGGTACCCCAGCTATGGATCAAATAAACTGTGTCAAGGGCAAACTGAGCTCTTCATATATGCAGGGCAACCAGTTTATAGGAAGGGGCCACGCCTTTCCTTATAGGGCTTTCTGGGCTATGCGCATGCGAAGCGCGGTCTCCTTGGCTACTTAGTTACTCTAAGGCTAATCCTNCCCAGACTCGTAGATTTTCTCTATATTAGATGATCATCCTCTGTTGTGAAGGTTTCCCCGNACACACAACACANACATAACACACTTTCGACAGTTTTTGCACAATGCATTGGCAGCAACACACCTCACGCAAATCATATGATCGCGATATGTAGTGAAACGAATTGATGTTGCTGACCGAAACCAAACTTGCTGTGGAGCGCTTGATGATGGCATGAAATTTTATTCCAACGATTTGGCGTTATTAGCTGTATCACAAACCACTCATGAATCGACAAGAATGCTGCAGACATAGCTGCTTTAAGCAAACCAGAAACATTGTGTACAACAACAAGCATGTTGCAATTCACGGGCTAAGAGTTTCATGTCAGACTGCCGAATAACAGTGCTTGTGTTACTTCTAAAAAGATGCTCAGGTTCTCCGAATTGCAAGTGAATACTTAGCTGCGCATATATCGAAGCTCGATGACAGACATAAATTAGTGGAAATTATGGTTTGAAAAACTAAGTAGCGTGGTGTCGCAAATGAATGAGTCAAACAAACCTGCGATACAAAAATTGAATTTGCACAAAAATTGAGGTAAGCGCTGACGTATTTTTTCGAAATGTTTGTTGGTACGCCTTTAAATTTCATAAATTGAATTATTTTCCGTTTCAATAAGATTGCATAGGCCTTATTTTCTATTTGAATAAGATTGTAGGACTGAAGATGCGTATAGTAAACGACGTGAAATCGATTTCCTATTAAAAAATAATCATAAATAACTTTTTCTTTTGGTGGCTTTTATTTTTTCACCGGCGTGTCGCCCACCTACAAATTGCAATGAGTTGCGGAAAGGACAGAACCTTTTGTGACGTTAACAGGCGTGTTTACAGCTTTGTTCATATAGTTTGTGTGAACAACGTCGCTGACAGTCATACTGTGGTGACAATTTCATTAAATTTTGCTCCTACACGAACCAAATTAAAGTGCATGCTCTCTTAAGAGTGTTGTGATCGCTGAATATGGGTGTTATCCTTCAATTTATTCAAAAAACCTTTAAAAGTAGATCAACGGCATTAGGGTCGTTGGCTTTTGATTCAAACCAACCAATAAAACCATCAGTTAGTAACCCTTCAGCTTTGAATCGTTACAGGCTGTTGTTACACCCATGGTTCTCGCCTCCTGATAACCTTTCCACGAAAAACAACCAAATATTTTGAAAAATCAGTGTAAGTTTTACAGGGTCACAACAACCCACGCAACCGCAAAACAATCGCTTTTGATGCCCGAGTGCGTTGAGTAGAAACTGCATGCTGCGCTGGCTCCCCGATACAAGCACTAGAAAACCTGAAGTGGTAATTTAAAAGATACCTCTTATTTCAAACTTGATGTTGACAAGCTTGCGTCATTTCGAAAGCGTCAGCGATACGTGGGGCTAAGTCAAAGAGGTTGTGAAAACATATGAGCTGACAATGAGCTTTGTATGAGAAAATCTGGGAGTTGCTACTGGTTTGGTTGATTTTTTTGTGTTTAACTGTTTCCATTCCTTGATCGTCTGCTCCAAAATGTTTACCGCACATTGCAAAGCTGGCGTTCATCCGCTTGAGCCACAAATGTATAATTTTGTCAAGCTAATTTCGTGAAGCGTTGCTTGGTTGAACAACGAGCAAGTAAACAGTTTTTATGCTGCTTTTAGTGTGCTTTAAATTGGTTAAGCGTACCTCAGTAAAGTCCATATTATATTGAATTGAAATGACAAAAACACTGTTTTCAGGGTTTCACAAGTCAATTGCGAAATGGCCGAGTTCAACCAACAACCGTTTCTGATTACCTCACGGCACAGCGGAGTAGCGCAACAGCAACGTTGCACGTGATATCGAGTGGAAGCTCCTTTGAAACAATTGCGTTAACGCCCTACAAAACTGTTTAATATTGAAATAGATATGAGCTTTTTGAAAAATATAGTCAACAGTCAACTGACCACGTATGTAGAAACAGGCAATTCCACCAAAATTATTCGAAACTTCTTGTATCAAGTTTTAGGGTTACATGGATGAGGTATAGTTTTAAGAAAGTTACAGCGGGGAATAAATGGGGGAAGCGAAATTATCTCAGATGAGGGAAAGCCAGTGTGATGAACTGATTGTTCAGATATTTATCTTCACCCGTAAAGTGCACTGCTGATGGTACTGCGTAGGAGCGGCAGAACGAAGTTCACAGTGGGGACCGAGATCGTAAGTGGGTTGCCTGCATCATGGTTGAATGATTCTGCGGCGTACGTAATCGGTGATCATAATTTCTAATAAAATGGAAATGCGAAAACGCACCTGCACTCGCTGTGATTTCATCGCAGATATTTTCATATTTTGTCAGTACCACTATAGTCCAAAGTATACGTGGTTCTCTGTGAAGCAAACCAGCGGTAAAAATTGTCAATGTTCTTAAACAGGATTGCTACTACTTTTCAAGTAAAGGTGGGTTTCACAAACCAAAAAATATTCTCGCAAGGTCTCTTGCCAAGACTTGGTGTCTTTAGACTATGGGCGTCGAAACCTTTTGTGCCAGTGATATATATTTGGAACTCCATAACACTTTTGATGCGCATACAACCTACCCGAGCTTCCTCAGTGCAAACAGGCTGTTCATTAATTTGTCACTGAGACGTTTATATCAGGATAACTCAGCAAAATTTGTGAAGATGATGTACTTTATAATGAAAAAGTAAAAACTTTGAAGGAGAAGAAAAAGTAATTAACAACAGAAACAGAATTCAAACAAATTTTTCTCATTTGGGCGTTTTCACAGTTTTTAGCAGCTGTGGATTGCATGCAGTTCTAGACATATTTCAGGGAACACAATCAGATGTGACTCTTGAATACCTAACCTCAAGGTTTTCATGTTTCTAATCTGAATTATACGTAAAACGCCACCCGGCAAATCCCGTGTCAAGAGTATGCAATCATCAGTACGCATTTTATAACAAATCATAACACCGTTTGAAAAATGCGATTGTTGATCTCTTAAGCAAACAAAAGGTCAATCCAACTAACACGGAGTTCAGAACTGCGCAATATATTTTAACGCGTGTTCCTGCCACGAAGTGTTTTCTATGATCCATTTGCTTTTTTTCTGAGTTAGGAAAGTGCTTTTCTTTTCAGAAATACGAGTCATCATGCGTTCTACGCTGACGTAAGGAACTTTTGTCGAAACTACTTCGTGATAAGTTTGGAACTGTTGCTGAATATTTGGTATGGAAAGAATGTTGAAAATGCAAAGACGGTATTATTTTACCACTTACACATTTCTCATGCTTCGCTGGATAGAACGGTTGTCCTACGCAAAAAGCAGTCTTTGATGGAGTGATGCAGGCAACGAAGTGCTTCACGCTGACGAAAGTACACGCAGCTGAAAACAATTCCAGTGAAAAGCAATTATCCTGTAGCAGAAATACAGTCGAAAAAACACCTTCAAAGATGACCGCAGAAATGCGGTTCAAGTTTCGGTGGCGAACACTTTGAAGCTACTGTACGTTGGACGTTTTTGCAGTGGGCAGTTGTTTGCCGCAATGAATACGAATGTAACTGTCAGAATAATTCCGCGCAGTTTATCTCGTTTTGTTGGAGTTTGTACCCTGCACACCATTATCTACGTTTGCGTTGACTTTTCCTAAATGTTGATTTGTTATTTGTCAGTACCAGAGGTCCCAACCTGGGTACATGTACCCCTAGGGGTACATTTGCCTATCTGAAGAGGTACATTTAAGGTTAGCAATAAAAGGGACAATGCATTTATATGCATATATCAGTGAACCTTATTTTCATAAATCACTATATGTTTATTATTAAATATATCTATGATTAGTCATGTTAAAATGTTTTTCATAAGAAATTTTAGTGGTACACGCTCATCTGTCGAAATACTGAAGGGGTACATGCAGGGATGCAATCAGAGCCGGCCCTAGCAGATGCGGGGCCCAATGCAAGACCCGGGCGCGGGGACCAATGCAAGACCTAAGCGCGGGGCCCCCTGAGCAGTGATTTTATGACGTCATCGTGTTCAGTCAACCGTGTTACGATCGTGGTAGAGTGCAAATATGCAGTACAGCACTAACACAAGAATCGAGCACGTTTGCTAACTTTCGAGAGGAAATTTGCTGGTTCTGACAAGAGCGTTTTTTGTTAAACAATGAAATTTATATGGCATTTCTACTGAATTCTCATGCGCAAGGTGTATCTGGCAAAAATGAATAATCTACCCAAACACCATGGCGCAGGCCCCCCAGAAGTGCGGATCCCAGTGCAGCTGCATCGTTTGCATCGGCTTAAGGCCGGCCCTGGATGCAGTGGGGAACGCGTGGGAGCGAGTCTAGCGATCTTCCCACACCTTTTTCATGTTTTGCTTCAAAATGAGTTCGAAGCTGTTTCAAAATGGCTAGTTTTTTTGGTGCATTCCCACACCTTTTTGTTAGCACTACATCCCTGGATACATGGCCAGTAAAGGGTTGGAAACTCCTGTTTTAGTAGGTCAGTGGATGAGAGTGTGCATTCATCAAGTTGCTTATGAATGTAATTCCTGAATGCTTGTTCTGGTTTTATTCATTAAACATGGAGGCTGTACTGTAACTGACTCCAAAACCAACCTAAACCATTGTATAATATGCCAGAAAGTAATTCGTGGAAAACGGACGGTACATTTTGATATGTTATTGATTTTCTGCTCTACCCTTTTGATTTCATTATGTTTATAACACGGTTTGGAGGAACCAGGGCTGTAAAGGTAGGCCTATAGCTTGCGCAAGAGTGTTTTGCCACGCACAGCTTCTACCGAGTCGTTTGAACCATTCCTCCATGCATGGGCGTCGGAANGGGGGGGGCAGGGGGAGCCATGCCCCCTGGATTTTGAAATTACTAGCAAAAAAAGGTTGTTTTTTTCAATTTCGAGGGGTAAAAAGCAAATTTCACCATTTTTGGCAACCCCCTGGAAAAAATATTGGGAAAATCTCCTACTGTTCCCCCCCCCCTGGAAAAAATCCTTCCGACGCCCATGCCTCCACTTCAT
>JGI24159J19872_10000482_pt1 | contig 35556 bp, 17 predicted proteins | sample Ectturendosymbi4_FD_19872 | JGI IMG/M metagenome (IMG submission 19872) | reverse complement strand
ATAAGCTCACCGTGACAGGTAAACGGCAAGCGAGAAAGAATATATCCATTGATCAAATTCTCGTAGACTCGTGTAATAGGGGAGGAATGAAAAAAAAGTTTTTGTAGTAGGGGAGGAATGAGAAGTTCCAAAATGAGCAAAGGGAGGAATGTAATAAAAAAGGTTGGGAACCACTGATCTAATTGTTTGGTCACAGGGCCGGGTGAAGTGGGCCAAGGTGGCCTAAAAGTCCTCCAATTATGAAATCACTCACAAAAATCCGCACCCCCAACCAAAAAATTTTTTTCTCGAGTGCAGACTAGAAGAGTTGCTGAGCCTTTTGAGCCTTTGAACAGCTCTATACCACTTTCTGTGCCAGAGTTATGCTTGTGCAAAGCCACTTGTGATCCGTTATTTTTTTGCACGAAATCCTTGAAACAGGCCAGACGCGAAAGTGGGATTTGGGATTGGGATTAATCATTCATATCGTTTCTAAAGGACCGTGACCCACTTAAGTGCCAGTGACTTTGTCCATAACTTGCCGACCGATTGAACTAGAGCGGATCAAACCCTTTTGACTTTAAAAAAGCAAAACTTGCAAAGTTTTTGGTTTTGAATTTTTTGTGGATGACGTCACAATGTTTGATAGCTTTACACATTTTTGACTGTAATGATTGAGCCCTGTTGCCAACCCGACAAGCCACTTTTTTAGCTCATATTTTTTTGGAAACTAGACTGCAATCCAAGTCTTTAGTGCCTTTGATCAGCTTTCTAGCATTTCTGGTGCGAAAATTATGGCTCATAAACCATATTTTTGGTTAACATCTTCGGTGCTGATTGACGCATATATGTGTCATCTGTTCAAATGCACAGGGTGCTGAATGACACATATATGCATCATTTAATCGAATACGCTGGATGCAGATTGACGTAGATAAACGCCAACACAATAATTTTTCACGTACTTGTTTGCTTGCAACAAAATTTTTCACAAATGTTCTTCATACTTAGACACATTAATCCTGAAAATTTCATACAAATTGACCTAAAGCTTATTTAGTTATGAAGCTTCGTAGCAAACCATTTTGCTTGGTCTAGGCTAGAAGACTTCATCAAAAAAGTTAGGTGCGAACAGTTGCTTCGTAACATACAATAACATTTTTGTATTCACTTGGTTGCAATGAAAATGTACAATAATGTTCTCCATACCTACTGGCATAATTCTTGAACATTTCAGGTAATATGAGCAAGAACTTTTTTAGTTATGTAGTTTGGCATCCAGCAGCAGTTTGCTCGGCCTAGGCTACAACACTTCTTGTGAAACACTTAGGTCCTGACAGTTGTTGGATGTATGAGGATAACTTTTTTTTAGTTGTATTTGTGCACAGAAAATTTCCACATATAATATTCATACTGATTCTCATCTCTGAAAATTTGAAGTAATTCTGACGAAAAGCTTCGGAGCTAGGTACTTTTGTAACTGCAGACGCATGTAAGCTACAAAACTTTGTCCTATTCAGCAGGGTTGAGCAGTAGTTCTGTGAAGCACCATAGCTTTTTCAAAACTAAAGTTTTTGCAATCAAAATTTATAAGAATTATCTTTGCATTATTGCGCATTTTGCCTGAAAATTTGAATTCAATGCATCAAGAACTTTCTGCGTTAATAATTTTTTAATCGAGCAACCGAACTCTGTTCCCAGCGCATTGGGCTAATTGTTTGTGTGTGGCTAGCAAAGTGCTAATTTGGGTTCAGTAGTTGTTGAGTGGAGCGCAGTAACTTTTAACATGCGTGGTCTTTTGCAATCAAATTTTAAATGAATCTTGTGAAAATGCATCTTACCTGAAAATTTGAGGTTAATCGGGCAAGTACTTTATGAGTTATTCAATTTTTAGTATAGCTGTTGTACGAAAACAACCTAAAAACCATTCCGCACCAGCTGAATAATCGTGTGGAATTCACACCACACAGAAGATGTTAACACCAAAAATCCCCCAAAAGGTGTAATTGGACATTTTGGCCAAATCCCATAACTCGCCAGCCGATTGAACAGCTCTCTAACACAATCGAGTGGCGAGTTGGAGTTGCAGTGGTGTGAAAATACGGGATTTACAGGCAAATCCACTCAGGAGTGAACATGTTGATAAGTTGTGCCTTGCCTGACATTCGAATATCACAGCTTGGAGTAAGAAACAATCAAAGGTGCAAAACTTATGGTACCTAGTTGTTTTAATTCAGAATGTTACTAACTAAAAGAAGACATACTAACTAAAAGAACACATGTTACTGAAAGAAGACATGGCTCTGTGGTTGTGGAGTGAGAAATGCACTTTTGGCTTTCCATGCTTAGTGTTTGGAGGTGGTGCAGCTTGGACAAAAAGCTGTTTTAGCATATATAAACAATAGCAAAATGAAAGAAAAATCAGAAAAGCATGAAAAGTCTGAAAAGCACATTGAAAATGTGCTTACAATGTCACTTTAAGCAGGATTGTCATTCAAGCTAGGCTTAGTGTGGCCTATACAAGCTTTCCATCATTGAGCAAACAGGAAGGCAAAGAAGAACCGTGAAATTATATCAAGATAATGGACCACATTGCATTTTGTGGACAGTTTGATATTTCCCTATGTGGGCATGATGAAAGTGGTGACTCAGAAATCCAAGCTATTTTTAGAAGACTTTAGAAGTTTGTAGGTAAGTTAGACCCAGACTAGCAGAAACACTTGGAAAATAATAAAGTGTTTGAAGGCATTTCCAGGGTTATTCAAAATGAGTTACTTGGCTGTCTATTGCATACATGCATAACAAGATCATGTCAGGAAAGAGATTTTCGGTCATTTGTAACAAATGGCTTGAAAAAGCATCTGTCAATTTTTCGTTTTCAGATGTTTGTTATGACTGAAAAGGGCACTATGACTGAATTGGCTTAATTTTTTTGGTCATTCAAAAAAATGGAGTCAATGACTGTGAAGGGAATGTTATGCATGTTAGACAAGAGCAGACTGCAGTGGATGAGGAAACAACGACCTGTGTATTGTTTAGAGATTGACCGATGTGGCTTTTTTTGGGGCCGATACCAATATATCAGCCATTCATGGATTGATAGCGGATACTGATAACCAATATTTCCAAAATTTTTAAATCTTCTTTTCTGCTTCATTATAAAAATACAATGTATTCTATGCCTTACCTTTTTTTCAAAAATTTCAAATATAAGGATTTATGAGCAAAAATTTTTCAAATTGCAGCAATTTCAATATTTTCCTATGGTTTTGAATTAATCTGATTAATTATGATTTTTTTTGTTTTGGCTGCAATAGCCGACGTGTGCTCCACAGTTGATCTTGTATGCTTTTTTATGAAAACACACCTGCTAGCGTTGCTGCAAGATAACTGTCTTGACTTGGTTCATTGTGCTTTCTTGCACAAGTTGTGTGCATGTGTGAGGAATCAGCATTTTGTCAACACCTACTGAGGCTGATAAAGTCAGCTGTTCGGGCCGATACCGATACATTGGTAAAACCCAAATATCTGCCGTTATATCGGCCTAGCCTATCTCCAGTGTTGTTACTCACATTGGGTTAATATATAGCTTACATTAACTTCAAAGCAGGGCTGCACAAACTTTTCACTACTGCTGGTCACATTGTGTTTATTTTTATGAATTACAGCCACATGTGAGTTCAAGTTATTTTTATTTTTTGCACTGCTTCTGTTCTGTTTCCACACACAGAGCCTAATCTGCTTCTACATATTTATGTGGCCATCTTCTAAGTATCTGCATACTGTAAACAAAGAGCTTTTATCAATGCATAGCTGACATAACTTGTATTTTGAATTACAACATATATTTTGAATTATATGAGCACGGCCACATACATTTTTTCAATGGCCGCAGGTTGTGCATCCTTGCTTCAAAGATGCCAGTACCTTACCAGTTATTCACCCCATATAATTTTACGGCAACAGCGATTTACAGAAGTCACACAGTTGGTTCATAAAAAGAAAGATGTCATATGTCATAACAGTCCACATTGCCAAAGAAAACATGATAGGGTTTAGTCTTTATAAAATCTTTGTTAGAAGCTGCAGCAGCCTCAAGCATCACAGTCATGAGCTGTCACTGCATATAACAGAAACATGGGTGGCACTAAAAATGTAATCCTGTTTCTTCCAGATATTTGTAACAAGTTCCACCTTATCCTGATGCAAATTAGTTGACCGCTCAGCTAGAAACCCAGTATTTCACAGTCAAATCAATAGAGATGGAAAATTTACTCAAAGCGCTTGGAAATTTTACTCAAAGACATATTATTGAGGGCTGCATATTGGATGGCTTGTTTGGTCTTAGCAAACTAAATTTAGTTTAAACTAATACACTGGATGCATTCCACTCCTAACTGCAGTGGTGACAGATGTGATGAAGTGGAACTGAGGACAACCTGCATCAAAAATGTCAAATTCAAGATTATCAAAATAAGGAAAGGTTGTGAATAAGTAGGATACTTCCACTACAGAAAAAACCTAAACTGGGCCACACAAAACCTTTGACTGGGGCACATGCGTGCCGCAGGTTGGACATCGCTGCTTTAGAGTCTACAATTTAAGTACGCTACCTCTCATGAGCACTAGGATAAACACAACAAATAGTGCCGCCTGCAACTGCTCTATGACAGAACAACATTGCTTCTGCACTTGCCAACCCAGTGCTGCGAAAACCACAGCTACAAGGTTTACAGTTCCAGTTTGGCTGCTATTGATTGACAGGCCGCAACCCTTCCTGTACCTTTCCATAGTGATTTTTGATACTGATGCCGTGAATCCTCATAGCTCCAGGTTTTGTCATTTACAGTGCTTCCCATACAAAAACAAATAGATGCCTGATATTTAACCTTGTGCCATAAATTTTGTGTTGGGAAGACACATTGTCAACATGTCTTGTGCATGCAAAACTAAACATCAAAGTAGATGATGTAAAAGTGAAATATTGTGTGGAAATAGGGGTGCTGCAGTTCCCCAGTGCTTACANACGAGCCACCACTGATGTGTTTTTGTGTCTACTGTCACATAACTCTTACTGAAATGTTTCATTCTGCTAGGGCACATAGACTTGATAACTGCAAGGATTTTTGGTGCCCTGGGTTTGCTTTGTTTTCACCATTGGTTATACTTGGTGACATCATTAGCTGTGGCTGTCTTTGGTCATTTTTTTGCAATGCACTGTTTATCAATATCTCCGTCCTGCAGCCAAATACAATACTCCTAATGCCTGAAACTCTTTGTAGATCTGATATTTGTTTAAAGCATTGCTATACCTCTTATAACTGTTTCATGTTGTAGTTCTGCCATGTATGTGTGACAAGCTCTGCAGATCAGTTTCAAGCACTTCAACAGCACTAACTTTCTACAAACCAATTAGATCAGGTTAATATGGGTGTCTGTTGTTTAACAAAACTGCAGGAAGTCAAAAAGTACAAAATTAAACCCAAAAACCTAACTCTTAATTCCTGAAGCTCAGTTTCTCATTGTTTAGAATTTTCTGTTTGGCAAAAACACCTTAAATATTGCTATTATATTGTGGTAAATAACTGTGGCAACATTACAGTGAAGAGAAGGATACACTAAGTTTCGAAAACTTCAGCACTGGGTATAATCTTTCAAAATATCTTNGCATCTCATGTCTGGGCTATGTGTAGTCACAGGCTTTTGCCACTGTGATATACCGTATTTACTCGATTGTTATCTGCCCTTTAATTGTAAGCTGCATTTGAAAATAGATTACCTAAGCCTCGGAGATACTTTCGTGTACTAGCACATTTCACGTTTAATTGCCAACCCTGGCAACGATGCTTACACCACTACAACTGCCTTCTGTTCATAATTCCTCCCATGACGGATGTGCACCTGATGCTTCTTCTTCCACACTATCCCCTGTCTCATTCAAATCTTCATCCTTTGAGTGAGTTCTTCTAACCGCTACTTGGCCGCACTAGATTTCAGGGCAGGTGTTGAGCAGCCATTCAGTTGTCTCATTGTCCAGAACTGTCAGGCCGTGCAATCCATGAGGAGGTCGATGGATTGGACATTGAAGGACAACTTGGTTGACAGTTTGTTCTTCTGCGCCACACTCACAGGCCGCAGAGCAAGCCATACCCCATTTGTACAAGCAGGAGCAGAAATGCCTGACACCAGTGCGGAGGCGATTAAGCCGGACCCCGGCAGTTCTTGGGAGGGTCATTCTGGAGAATGGGTACTGGTGTCGGGGATGAAATTGTGGAGTCTTAGAGGGTTGTTTGCCCACTCCACATTCCATTGGTGATCCATCCAGTGCCCCACACGTTCATTGTTGTCAGATAACCTGAGTTGTTGTGCGGCGGGTACAAATGGGTGTCTCGATTTGAGGTTCCGTGTATCTGCACTCAATGGACAGGTGAGTGCTGAATGGAGCAGGTGTCCAGGCACCATGGCACAGCGTGCTAGAGATAGTGTGGATCCATTGCGACGAATCTCAGCAGGTTGGATACCTGTGATGATGGGAAGGTTGTCTGCTGGTGCAGGATGCAGGCATCCAGTCACAATTTGCAAGGCGTCATTGATAGAGAGGTCGATAAGGTGGGTATGAGCACTGCGGCTCCAGACAGGAGTGCAGTACTCTGCGGTTGAATGCACCAGGGCTAGGGTGGCTGTTTGCAAAGTTGTTTCTCCCGCACCCCAACTGGAGCCAGCAAGCCGCCTCAAGAGCATGACACATGATGTCAGCTTCTTGCAAAGTGAAGGTGATGCTGAAGAGAATAGAATGCGAAAAGAAAGTTTGGTAAAAAAAAACGAGCCAAAGAAAGACTGAGCATCATCTGTACCTTTCAATAAAGTAAAGAAATAATAAATGTAAGCCATCCTTGGTTATAAGCTACAAGAAATGATGAAAAAAAGCTTTATAAGCCACGGCTTACAATCGAATATATACAGTACTCTCCTAGATTGGTTCATTTCCTACACGTTACAAAGCTGTACTTAAAATATCTTTTGCTGGCCTGCAACAGTTGGTGCGACCTTTGCATTATCAATTTATCATAAAAAAGTGATTATTGTGGATGTGATGGCCTGTTGATACTTCCAAACATCTTGTTGTTAGTTTGTGGTGGGTTCTACGTGAACTATATGATTTCTCCACTTATATATATGGTCTTGATATGTCCTATTAATGTTTTTTTTTCAGGAACACTGCAATGTTAAGCTCTGCACCAATCAGCAGTTGTATGTAATTTTTAGGGTATTGTATGCATTACTGTGAAGTTACAGAATCTTGTTATTGTTTTCCTGCTAGAGATAAGGTTTGGTGACAATATAATTAAGATGATTTGTAATAATCTGACTTTTCAATTGCATTGCCAAATCAAAAAGTTCAATTTCAATTCCAAAAGTGAAGAACAGTTTCCTTATTTTTCATGTGCTGCATTTAATTAAACTTGAGCATGCAATTTAAAAGAGCTCTGCATCCAATGCAAGTGTTTGATTCATGATGACGTCTAGAAAATGCTCACGCTCACGTGGAACAAGTTTTCACTGCTCTGGTCTACAACAATACATTTGGCTACGCTGAGTTGATCTGAATCATCTGCTATTGTTTTGCAAAAAAATAGTGTCTTCAAAACCCAACTTTGTTCAAGGTTTTGTTTCTTTTTCATTGCCCAATTTTCTTTTGTTTCATGCCCAAATCACTGTGTATGTTTTCAAAAGGCAAAACACTTCAAATCGTGTTGGGCTGTTTGTCACTGTTAAGGATAAGGCAAACTTGCAGATGAGTGGTTAACCAGGGTTGGCAACCTACGTCACGCGTGCCACACATACCATGCCAAGCAATTTCCAATGGCGAGCAGAAGCTCCACGATTTACATACCAATTGTGTTATGATTCAGAAGGAGTATTGCAGACCTTGACTTGTACAAAAATACGGATGTAGTTGGTACACTGAATGATTTGGAACCTTAAATCGGCACGCATTTACCTAAAGTTTGCCAATCCCTGGGTTAAACATTTTGTACCAGTTTTTTTAAGAAATAGAAACAAAGCATTTGATCTTTTGTTCAGATAAAAAATATTGCAAATACTGATTGCACTTGTTTGGGTGCATAATGCTTGCGATTTTGTCAGTGAGCGTGAATTATTATCAAAATTAGGACAGAACAGATAAACAGGTCATCTTAGTATGTTTCTAGTTTTCATCTCGTCAAAGTTTTGAAGACTTCCTCCTACAGCTTAATCCTGTCCTGTTTTGAGTGAGTGTATGAAATAGAGATAAGCCGATGTATCGGGCCGATATTTGGGTTTCACCGATGTATCGGTATCGGCCAAAACGGCCGATTTTGTCGGCCTCAGTAGGTGTTGACGAAACGCTGTTATATTCCTCACGCATCCAGACAACTTGCGCAAGAAAGCACAACAAACCAAGTCAAGACAGTTATCTTGCAGCAACACTATCAGGTGCGTTTTCATAAACAAGCAGACAAGATGAACTATGAAGCACGCGTCGACCGTCGCAGCCAAAACAAAAACATCAACATTAATCAGATCAATTAAAAATCATAGCAAAATATTGAAATTGCTGCAATTTGAAAAATTTTAGCTTATAAATCCTGATTTTTGAAGTTTTTGAAAAAAAGTAAGGCATAGAATACATTGTATTTTTGATAATGAAACGGAAGACAAGATTCAAAAATTTTCGAAATATCGGCTATTGGTCCACGAATGGCCGATATATCTGTAGCGGGCCCCAAGAAAGCCATATCGGTCGATCTGTAGTATGAAAAGCTTAGTTTATTGTTGTCGAAGTGCTTCAGGTATGTTTTCCTGTTTAAAACAAGAAAATTCACAGTCGTACATATATGCAAGTTACCACATCACACCACTCAAACGTTATCTTTGGCCTTTTCATTTGGTCATTAGCACCGCGAAGTGCATTACTGTGAGAAAGAGCATTGGAATTGATTGTCTACATCGAGTAAATTCACATTTTTGTGATGTTCATGAAACAAAGTTCTATTTGTTTCAAGACGTGTGGCGAGATTTTTATCTTCTTATTACAGACATTCGCTTTAACTGCGTTTGTAAGTTGATCACATGGAAGTCACTAACGCGCAAAATAGGATTGAACTGTGCTGATAGAGAAATGTTGCGCGACCCGGACAAGTAGATGTTGAGCTCTGAAACAGTTTTCGCCGTTTTTCCTGCTCAAAGCTTTAGTCAGTTCAGGAGACTGCCATTTTTTTCTGTATTGCCAGATGTTGAGAGCGCAGTGCAGCGGAAATGAGGTAAGGCTGTTGTGTCTCAGGAAACCGGTGTCCGTTTACATTGTGCAAAAACCAGTGTTCGCTCGAGTTGGCGTTAAAACAATGGTCGCGTTTGCTGGAAGAACCAATTTGCAAGCATTTCAACAAGACTTTCCTTTGAGGCCACAGCTCAACGTTTCATCTTGTGGCGTTATCAGTGCGCTGCTTCATTTTAAGGATCAGTTCTATAGTGGGACATCATGTGTGAACTCGCACCAAATAAACTACTGCGTGTTTTTTCCATTTAATTTTTTTGCGCTGATTGTGCAAATGTGAAGTTTTAATCATGATCATACAATATTACAATGCGTTGTGCAATGATCAGTTTTACGAAGTTTTGCTTTACCTTTATAATCCTGGTTTGTCTATTTCAGGCTTATGCACAGTGCATTTGTAGTACTTCGTAGGACGTGTTTGTTAATTTTATGCGGCAGCGTTGTCGCTAAGCAACATGACTCTACTAAGCGTAATATCACACTTGGCGCTGAGGTGGAACCGCAGAAAACCACATTACGGTACATGTTCCTAAGATCGCTAATATTCACATCTATAAACCGGTGTTTGTTGTTTGTCTTTGAGTTTCGTAAAGGAATATTTGGAAACAGCTGTTGCTTTGGACAATCTAAAAATTTGAAATGAAAAAAATGAAACGAAAACTGAAACTCGTTTGACGATATTTGGCAAGTTTGTCATACCTACGTGTCACATCTAGGCTCTGCAAGATAGTGCGGATATACGTTTGTTTTTTTGTTAATTTCATACGCCGTCGTTTTAATTTCTTCTAATTTGCATCTTTTCACAGTAAATATTGGTGCACAGTAAACTGACGAAAGTCCTCATTCTGATGCAACAGCGTTTGTCCCCGTAAATGTGTTAAAGCTTACAGGAAATGTTTAAATTATGTGCGGAAGCGACGGAGGGGAATTCTGCTGAAATGCGTCACAGCCGCCATACATTACAATGGTATTTTCTACGCGCAGGGGAGGACGTCATCATGCTGTCCATAGCTGATGGCGAAGGCAGCGCGCAGCAGATAATGCTGCAGCAGCACTCCAGCGGTGGAAGCAATCGCCAATCACAAGGTATGAGCTGCGTTGAGAAATGTTGTTGTTTACCGTTGACGGTCTTGTACTACTGACCAGAGAGCTGCATAGGTTAGGGCTGGTTCAAGGTTGATGTTGTCAGTGCTTTTCGTTTGCTTGATGAGTTCTGACGAATAGCTTTCGTGTGNCTCCCGCACGAAAGGTCAACGGGCCGCNGGTTTTTAGCCGTAAGTGACACTGTGGTTAGCGTCATGACCAGTGTTGCATGGTGCGTGCGACTGACAGTCGGTTCCGACCGACGTGGCCCGTCCGCGTCACTCATTTGAAACTTGTTTCGCCGCAGTGCTTTTTCTTCCCTGGTTTCTCGGCCAACCTCCGCACCAGGGGCCGGTGCATAATGACAGTGTTCAGCGGCAACCTGTAATTACTTCGTTGTTTTACCAACTTCGTGTATCGCTGGTTGAAAAAGTTTTCATCAGTTTGGCGGCGCATTATCTGAATTCCAAAGTATATTACGCGGTTACAAATGCGCCGTTAATGCATTTTCAAGCGACACAAACGTGAAAAATGCAAAGCAACGTAGTTCAGGATAAAAACGTGCGAACATTTATTCGAAAATTTCGCCTAGTGTTCGAAACAGTTCAAGCATAGCCGTAGTTTCGCACAAAAATCTACTCGTTTGAAATGTTGCAAAGGTTATTCCAGTGNAGCACACTGGACCAGGTGTGTTACGCATTTACGGGTTACAAAGTACGCCGTGCCACGCGTTCATCAGCAGCAAACNACGCATGCTTTCTTTTTTAAAGTTAAAAAGTCGTTTAATACCGCCATCCATATACCATAATCTTCGCAAGTTGACTGTATTTGCTACTTACGAGCACAGTGTTCGTTGATCATGGCGTCTACAGGAAGGGTACCATCCAGTCTTTTCTCCAAGAAAATTTTACACTGAGCAAATGTTTGCTTTAGCGCGCATGCAATTGCGCAATCATACATCCACACAATCAGTGAACCGTTTCAAGCTGCAAGAGGGCTATGCGATATATATGCGATAATAGATTTGGAATGTTACAAACGCGCGAGAATCAGGATTTCACTGCGCAAATGGTCTGGTGGTACCGGGCAGTTGCGCATTTTTAGAGGGAACATTGGTAGTATCTGGTTTGTCGACGTTTTTGATGCGTATTTGCTGGTACGCGCAACAAGAATGCTGGGTAGTGTCCTCAATTTTAACTTGCTTTTTAAAGAAATTTTGTCGTTCTTGGCCGTTAAAACTCAAACTTTTGTAGATATCAGCAGTCTGACACAGAGTGTCATTTCAGCCGATCCGATACTTTTTTTCACTGTCAAATGTTTTTCGGGAGCAAATACTGGTGATAAACGTGGTTACTTGCGAATGTGATTCATGAGCCTAATCCATTAAAGGATCCAAAGTGAATTGTTTAGATTTTTGCATCGTGTTTGTGCATTCTTGTCTTAAAACTGCTGCAAGACATACAAAGCATTGGTCAGAGGTCCTCTGTCATAAACACCGTCGCATGTTACAGACGGAAACTTCCACTCTGTATTATTACTTTGTTTCATGCACATTTTCACATAATCCAACTTTTTTTGAGAGACAGAGAGATTCATTGTTTCATATGATCCAGATAATAAGCAGATGCAATACAAAATGTCATCATGCAAAAAGGTCACCAAGTTTCGCTGGAAATTAGAATAAATGAAAATGAGGATAGATTATAATAGAACGAGATATTTAGTCCAAGTTCCCTTGCTTTTTTTAAAAACAGTTTTCCAAGATCAAGAAAACCCATCTTCAGAGTTAAAGCAGCATTTGGTTTCTGCGTTCATGAAAGCATTGATTCCTTTTCTTGAACCACTGCCAATCGAACTGATTTGATCGTTTCAAGGAAAAGTAATCGTTACTGGACGGCGGCTTCACGTTGCAGCCACTTAAGATCACCTGCATTCTGTCAAAATCATCTGCTATCATTATTTTTCTTGCAAAAAATTAGAAAAAGGCATCGGATAAATTCAACGCCCCATGGCAGTTTCTTGTTTCGGAGCTGGCTGCGCAAGTCTTAAGCTCTCAGCGTAATCTGGCCTAAAGGAATTTGCAAGACGATTGTCGCACGATATCAAGTATAAAAGATGGCACTGCCTTTGTTATATGAGTAGGGTGTGGGTAAAATTGTGCAAAACACTAAATATTGCTGCGTGTTTTCGTTGTTTGTTTTTTTTTTTACTAAAGAAAATGTTTTACTAGAGCTCGACCGATGAAGCTTTTAGGTTGATGGTGATAATTTTCACTCTTTATCGTCAATACCAATATTTTTGCATCACTCAAACCACAGTTAAAAAACATTACAATGCAAGTTAAACCTATTCACAAGAAAATGGGAGTAGCTCACAACTGAAGCAATACATGGAAATGTTGCATTTCTGCAGCATAGTGGTTTAATAATAAAAGTTGACAATATTCATGTTATAATTCAAAAAACACATTTTTTCAGAATTTCCCCTTCCAGTGAACATTTTATGTCACCATAAAGAAACACAGCAATGCTGAAAATTCGTTCCTGTGAAGTGGACAAATGCTGAAAACGAATCTCATGAGTAAGCAAACGCCAATGCATAGCGCATTCAAGCCTGTGTAGAAACAAGCGACTCGCTGCTTTGAGGAACAGTACAACACCAAATTCAGCGCAGACATGGGTCACTACAACAGTCAAACACCACAGCGCAAGCCCTGGTTTGTTCGCTATCCACGAGCGTTTGTTATCTAATTAATCGGCTTATTTCGGAGGTAATTAGGTTTGTACATTATGCGGTAATTCAAGTTACCAGAGGGTTGCGAGCCATAAAGAATGGAACGAGATTTAGCGTAAATAAATTAGAGACGGAGTAACAACTTAGGCTTCCGAACACTGCATTCACAACAATAGTGTAGTGGCTTTCATGGTAAAATATTGCCGATATGTATCGGCGGAAATTTGCTGATGTGAAACATCGGCATGCCGATGAATCGGCCGAGCTCTATATTTTATGATAATGTTCGAGGTGAGGCAATGGGTCGAACCTATGACAACGTTGTGTGCGATAAGTGTTTACAGGGTGCTGTTAAAATAAAAAAGCACCGGTTTGTGGAGTTTTGCCATTCACTGTGCAAAGCTCGTCTCACCTGTGTTTTTCGATAGTTTTTCTTGTCTTCATTTGTCAAGTTCCTTTAATCTGAATCTGCAAGTTTTGTTTCAAAGCGGTCAGGTATTTGGTTATTATCTGGTTGATGAGCAGCAGGCCGAAGCCTGAATTTGTATCTTGCCGGGGCAGTCAAGATGAACGATTTTGCCTTAAGCAGCGCTACAGCGAACTGCGCAGCGGTCGTAGATCAACCATCCAACCATTTCGATTGAGTGACGTATACACTCCCACTGAGCTATCGCTCGCGATCGTTTTCTCGCAGTGATCTGAAAATCATATCTAACGAGAGATTTTATGTCGTTTGCTTTTAAATCGATGTGCACGCTTTAACTAAACGGCCGCATTGTTTTTATTTTCCTTACTTCAGGCGCATTTTGGCTTATTGGCTGTTATACTTTGATTTTAACATGTGAACTAATGCATCGGGTTAAGTGTTGAAGAAAGTGAGTGGACTTAGCCTGATGTGACGTACGACAACTGATTGTAACCAAGGGCACATTGTCGGCTTGTAAGGTATCACCTTAGATGGTATTGCGCATTTTTTGTGTCTTCTCTCATGAATTTAAGTTTATTACGTTTTTTTGTTCGTGTCATCCATGTGACGGTTTCTACTTTTATGACGAACGAACTGCAGCTTGCGCAGGCTTTGCAGGCCTGTTGACTTGCGTTTCCACCCAGCTGATCTGCTGTCACTTCGCCAAAAGTGACGATTTATCACGCAACGCGCTTTATTAATGTGTTTGATCAAATGAAGACAAGAAATGGTGGAAGTCGCGCATGCGCACTGTCAGTTAGCACTCCCGCAGTGGACAATAGATTCCGGGAATACACTGCGTGGACCCCCAAAAGTCTAAAAACAGACTGAACGAACCCCGAGTAATGGATTGCTCACAGCCGTGAACAGCAATACAAGCAGCTAAAATGTATCAAACGAAAGTAGCTTAGAATTTGTTTAAATACTTCAAATTGTTTCAAGCTCGGGTGACGGCAGTGTGATGGATTTGTTTGCTATTAGTGCTATTAGTGAGATAAATTTTTATATGGAAAGGTGTCAGTGTCACTGAAATTGATCAGTGCTTTGTCAATAAGTTTTCGGAACTTTGTTGACTGAACCACTGCTCAGTTGAGTTCAGAAAAGGATGATGTTTCTCTTTCTGTGGTGATTAATAGATCAACAAAAAGAGGGCTGTATCGACCAAACTAAACTCTGGCGCACCTTTTCTGGACAACTTGACTTAAATGCCGATTAACCAGAAAAGTTTGATTTAGCCAGGAAGTGTTTTTTAAGGTGTTCTGAGAGATCGAAAAAGTCTTTCAGGTTTTTCCAACGGTCTCTCAACATAAAGTAGAAACTCGCTTTACTACCACCATCAGAATACACTAAAACATTGCTTTATGACCATTTCGGTATTCAGATATAATAAGTTGCAGTCTCAAAATGTCTTTGCGGTCAGCAAGGTCAAACCTTTGAAAAACCACGAAGCAACCTACAAGCAACACATGTAATAACCGAAACAAGATGGTGATTATGATCGTGGTTTTAACTTTGAACTTCTCTGGAAGTAACTTTCTTAAATAGTATCCGTAGCAGATGCTGCAAAATTGCACACGAAACATTCATTCATTCATATTCATCCCCGCTTTTCCTCTGGGGGAGGGACCGCAGCCCTTCTGCTGGCTCCACACCAAGACGGGACTTAACAGGGTTTGAAACGTAATCACGTCACCTGGTCTTTGGTTGACCTTTGGGTCGTTTTCCCGTGAGTGCAACCAGCAGGACTTGCCTCGCCAATCTTTCCTGGGGCATTCTGGTCACATAGCCAACATGGCTGATATCTCTGTTCGGAGAAGTTGCTCGACATTCAGGGTTTTACGAATTTCACAGCTGCGCGCTTTGTCGCGAAGTGCCAAGCTTCGAACTCTTCGCCAATACCCCATCTCTGCTGCTTATACTTTAAATATCCCTCTTTCAGTCATTACCCATGGCCATAGGTGAGATTCGAAACAAAAACCTATTTAAAAACTGACAGCTTTGCGGTGTTTGAAAGCTCCCGCTTTGCGACCACAGAGCGACACAGCTCACGCAGAACTGCGTTTGCTTTACCAATCCGTGGATCGATCTCCTCATTCCGCTCTCCGTCATTCGTGAATGCTACCCCAAGGTACTCGACCTGCGACAGTGTATTTCCGTTCACTTGCAGCATGCATTTTTGGGAGAGACGTAATATCTCGGTATTTTATTGTTAATTTTCATTCCCGCTTGGTCGCACGCAGCAGAAAACCGATCAAATGCATGTAGAGGCCCTGTTGAACAGATGCAAGCAGTATCAAATCGTCCACAAAAACGAACGGTTGATCCTGGAATTTCCAACAGTGACACCCACGTCAACTCGGCTCTAACTGTCTATCCAAATCATCTAGACCGGAGTTGGGCAAACTTGTTCAATAGGAGATTCATTTGGAGAAAACCAAAAACACCAGCGAGCCGCAAAACCGCTTGTGTTAATGTCACTGCAAATACAGTTCGGTAAAGAATGCGAGTGTTACGTAAAATGGCTTACGACCCCTTGGCAAATAACCTTACGGATTCGTATAAACACATTGATAAACATTAAATACTGTATGAGGCGACAACTCGCTGTCAATTTGAGATAATGCTATACAGCTAGAAGAGCCACGCAAAACGTGCAGTTTCCCCACCATTGATATAGACTATGAGGAGAATGGTGACANCACGCGCTTGTCGGAGTCCTTACACCCACTGTGAACCNAAAGTGAAAATCCGGTCTGTAGTGCTACAGACAAGACAGAAGCCGCACTGGGTATTCTCCAGCTTTGGAGAAAGGTCTTCATGTTCAGTAACCTCGTCCCAGTGTGTGACAACCCAAATATGGCATCGTTCCGTTGTCGGATTCACAACTGTAAGCAAAGTTAAAGTGAAAGTCGCGTGTTTTGCAACTTCGCAGCTAGCCAAACGCACACCACAGGGGAAAGTATTGTATCCCCAGTAACAGTTGGATCAGAAACCTAACAACGCTAAGTTTTCCCAAAAACTGTTCTTGGAAAAAAACTAAAGCAGTNCTGTCCAATGGAAGTATGAAAGTGGCTCCAATGTGATGCGGTCGTGATCAAAGCATTTGTCAAAGCTTCTTGTTCGGCAGCAGTCTTTANTGGAACTTTATTCCATTGCTTTTTATTGTTTTAATTATTATTTCTTTACGAAAAATAGGAGTCATCTTGTCAACTTTTCGTAAGCCGTTGCCCCAAATAACGCCACCGAAAATCCCCATCGCACTGGAACGACATTCGAACGTATCGGTTACAAAGCATGTTACTGTCCTGCCACCGTCGCATGTCACTCTTTCGTGCCACCGATGCCCATCATGCTGAAACGCTCATTTTCACGTGTCCATAGCAGTGANAATGCTCGCGTTTTGCACGACGCAAACATATCTGTGTGTCTTGTCTTTTNAGGCGCAGCGATGCAAGCGTTGAATCCGGCGTTGGGTGCCATGTCCGGCCNACAACTGGTGCTGCCGACGCAGTCGCCGACAACGAACGCCACGCAGCCGAAGAAAAGAATCAGAAAACCGAAGGACAAGTCGGGCCCGAAAAGCAGCAAACCGAAACTGGATACGAACAAGTCCCAAGCCCCGGTGCAAACGCAAGCGAGCATGCAACAGAACCAGTTCGTGTCTCCTGCTGCTGGCGTGGGTGTCACTGTCTCCGACTCGCAGTACGGAATGTCACAGCCGTCGTCGTCGCAATTGTCACCAAGCGTCGAGCAGATTGTGTCGGAGGCGTGGGAAATGCAGCAGCAAAATCAGCACCACCACCACTGCCAACAGTCCCACCCCTCAGTGCAACAGCAGGAGAGTCAAAACCCCCCGGAAGAAGATATTATGGCCGTCCAGCTGCAAAGCTTCCTATCGGGCCAGAACGTGAGCGCCGGCAGTGGCGTCGCGAATGCAAGTTACGGCAACGCGTTCCAACTGCCCAACTTCCAGCAGGCTCAGCCTCAACACCAGCAGCAACAGGTTCCCTCGGGTGAACAGAGCGTTTTCAGCCAAGGCGGCATGGCCATGATGTCCAGCGGGAAGGCTACTGCGCCCACACCCCCGTCAGGCTTTGTAACTCCGGAGCAGCCAGCCACCCCTGTTGGGAAGATGATGCCTGGGCAGCCCATGACGGTGATGAGCATGGGAGGCGGCGGGCCAATGCCTGGCCAGGCTATGGTGCAGACCATGGTTAACCAACCGATGCCGCCAGGTTTGTCGTTGTTTTAATTGCTTCTACTGATCCAGACCACTAACGTGGCTAGCTGTGTCTAGCTTATGTTGTATTTTGGTGATTTTAAAACGATTTTGACTGGGTGTCTATTTGGACTATTGAGAAGCATTTATTGTGCCGCATTTGAAGATATTTTTGAAGGCCTAAGTCCGACAAAGAGATCTCGCAACTAACTGCGTTCTTAATGGCTCACAAGTCGATATAGTTGGCCTTCAGCAGGGGTTCTCGTATCAACCGGGTATCTCAGCGCAGGCCATTCCTCTTAAATTTCTTCATTATGCCTCCGAAACACCACATTTGTTTATAAAAAGCTTCCAAGTTTATATTTTGCTTATTGCAATTGTACCGGTTGGCCTGCTGCTACCTGCGTTTCAGGACAATTTTCTTTCCTATTAAAGGCTTGTATAAACCACATTAAAGCAATACGTTTAACAGCCACTATCGCATTTCAAGCCATTGTGGACGTCATAGGAAGCAAATTTGGGGATAGAATCAGCGATACCTTCGGTTTATTTGAGAAATCGTCGTCTAGACTGTAGAAAACATTCAAGCTTTAATCAGCTTCTTCAAAGAAAGACCTGAAGGGCGTTGCGCTTTGACTTAATGCTTACGTAGCATCAGTCAGACAAGTGGCTATAATTAAAATAGAGTATGTTCCTTCAACGATATCTCTCTAAATGGAATTATACCAAAATTTAACTTTTCTTTTTAAAATTGAAAAGACATTGCCGTTTTCAGTTTGCAGAATTATGTTATCCCTTGCTTTTGCCTTCTTGCCGGTCTTCGCTTCTTTTTTAAAGACACGTTTGGCCAAGCGCTTTTATACACTCGTGCTTAGTGCGAGTTGGTGTCGCGTCGTTCTCGTCAGCTCATTGTTTAATGATTGTTTTTATGCAACGACCGCGGTGGTGCCCTGAGGCGTTCACAATTTCGTATAACTGTAGTTTTTAGTAAAAACATTCGGTAACGTTTGATGACCAGTTCGTTTACAGCAGTGGTTTGCAACCATTTTCGTACCGCGACCCATTATAGCAACCCACATAACCCAACGACCCCTGTGTACGTAATTTGTCGCGACCCCTCCAAAAATGGTTCACGACCCCCAGGTTGAAAACCACTGGTTTACAGAGTTTTTTCAGCATAAAATAATAACCCTGGACCACATGAGGCTGACTTACGCAATATGAAATTTAATTTCTCAAAACGCTGGACTGTTTTCAAGTCTCGCGTTCTTTACAAAAGAAAGCTTACGCCTTTAGATGTATTGTTACGCAGTGGTGGAGCAGACTTGACATATGGGGGCGGACTAATCCTTGAAAGGTGACGTCAAAATAACATTACCGAAGTTGAACGTTTGTTAGTAAAATTAACATTACGTAATTATCTACTTAATCTCCCGACGTAACGATTTGATAACATGAAAGTTAATTGATCAGTGGAACGCATTGCTTTCGTATTATCCGGTAGAAATAAAATTGAATAGCAAAAATGGTCTTTGTTCTCGTACCACAAAATTACCTTGTTACTAACGTCGCCCATTTTCGTCCTGTAAATTTACAAGACTGCTCATATTCGCGTGCGATATCCTCCCACAAGCCGCCAAGAAAAGCGGTGCCAGCGTCGTTTGGGGTGTAAATTATCCCCCCTGGATCTTCCATCGATGTTAACATTATTTACCATCAGTCAAAAATTTTTCGATCGCGGTTAAAATCTAGTAAAATGCCTAGGTGAGGATGTCAGTCTCAACCTTTTCTAAATATGAACCGTTCGATTCTTGACTTGTTTAGCAGCGTGAATAAGCATGGCTAATGGCGAGCTTGTTTTTGCTTAAACTGTGTTTTTTGCTGTGCTTCACTTGGAAGGAAGATATCTATAATGTGCGATCGCTTCAGCTCGTTTTTCTGGTACTGCTGATACGCTTAGCACTGATAAAGCGTTGCCACAATCGAAACATTAACTACCCAGCCATCATTTCGGCTTTGCTAACTAATCGTACTTGCGCTTCACGTATGTTCTTTGGTCGATATGGGTCGTACGCGTGGCGGTAAAATGTTTTCAAAAAGTGCTTCACACGCTTTTTAAAACCACATGCAATTGCGGGTTTTGGAACGAACGATAGTTGTGAGCGAATCGTATGTTTTTGTTGCCAGTGAAGCCATTTGCTGAGTTGTCTTTTTGTATTCCAGGAGACGGAATGGGTTTACTGGGCAGCCCACACCATCCCGCTCGCACCACAATGTCCCACTTTCCGGCAGTCAGCGCCGTGCAGATGCCAACCCCGGGAAGCGACGTCACGCAGCACCAGGCCATGGCCGCGCATCAGACGCACTGGCCCGTCATGATGCAACGGGGCGCCCCCCCGCAAGGACCCATGTACAAGCCCGTGATGACGTCAGCCGCGTCCGCCCAACCGAACTTCGGCCAACCGCGTATGGTCCGGCACCCCGTGATGGACGATCAAGGCCAGATGCAGCAGAATTTGGCCCCGTCGCCGGGGTCCGCCGGACAGACACAGTTCCCCTTCCCGTTCAACAGCAGCGCGACCATGTCTAAACTGGGGGAGATGCACGGGGACAAGCCGGGGATGTCGAACACGAGCCCGATGCTGGTCAACCTGCTTCAGACCGACGGCCCGGGCGGCATGCAGGCCAGCCCCGGCCAACAGCCGGTCGTGGCCACTGTGCCGACCCCGCCGAAGACCAAGCGCAAGAAGCAGCCTCGTAAGAAGAAGCCCGCGAAGCCAGCGGCCGCGAGCACTCCGCCCACACCCGGCATGCCCGTCTATCCTTCTGGAATGTACGCGCAGCACGACGCCATCGCTCAACAGCAAATGATGGACGGCAACAGTGGACAGTTTATGAATCCTCGCTTGCAGCACTTCTCGATGCAGGGCATAGGCCAGGATCCCCAGGCCATGGCTCCAGGCATGGAGAGCCAGATGCGGCCCATGAATCCCATGGTGAAGATGAACTACCGTGAACAGAAGCCTTCTGTCATTGAGACGATAAATCGAAGCGACGTCGGTGGCCAAGGTGCACCTTTTTCGGCCAGTATTATGAGTGGGACACCAGCTGACGTGATGGGCCACACAAGTGGCCCGCCGGTCTTTCAACGGCCGGGCGCGGTCCGGATGCCCAGTCACGTTTTTCCCCCTGGGTTTGATCCGAATCAGCCGGCTCAGTTCCAACCAAAACACGCGGTTTCCACGGCAACCATGCAACAACAACAACAACAACAGCAGCAGCAACATCATCAACCGCAACCTCAAGGCTTTCTGTCCGGGTCTCAGATGATTGTTTCGCAGTTTTCTCAATTCGATCAAAGCCATTCCCGGCCCGTTCTCGCGCAGCAACAACATCACCAAATGCAGCAACAGCAGCAGCAAATGCTGATGCAGCAACAACAACAACAACAACAAACACAAGGGAAAACGCATCCTTACTCTGTGTCCCCTGGTTGCGCCGGACATTTCCAAGGCGCTATGCAGCAAACCCCGATGATGCAACAAAACATCATTCACCCTCAGCAGCATTTTGCTATGACGCCAGACGGCATGCACAGCGCTCAGCCAATGATGTCGCACAACGTCACCCAGGGACAATACGTCAACAATCATCCGATGCAGACCAACTTGAACAACAGCAGCAACAAATCGTTCCCCAANGTCTCCGCAAGCGACTTGAAGCAAGCGAGCATGCTCCCCTCTCTAGNTCCAGAGCAGAATGCTCCTCTGTCNTATCCTGCTCAGAGCCACTCTGTCTATCAGATCGCCAACCGGTCCATACGGTCTCGTGTCCCGGTTGGCCGGCTCCCGAACGGAGCACTGTCCGTGTTAATGAAAGGTTCGTGTGTTGGCCAAGAAGCAGAAAAGCTCTCCCCTGGTGGGCAAAGCACCTCACGGCCCAGCAGCCGGCCTGGCAGCGTCTCAGCACTGCCCAAAAAATCCCCCGGCTCATCTATGGACTCGATGCCGTTTGGTAGCCCCAGTCCCAAAGCCGTGCTCCCCAGCACCCCCTCGCCGTTGCTGAATTCTGTGCCTTCACCCCACGCGTCACACGGTGGCAGCAGAAGCGCAACACCGAGGTCCCGCACCCCTGGAACGGCGCCACGCCAGAACCTCGTGAAATCGTTGCCCGTGCAAAGGCGTCCTTCGCTTGACCAGTACATGGGCCATAGTCCCGGGTCGTCCCGGGGATTCGGGAGTGCCCCGGGAACCCCGGTTAATGTCCCAACAACCCCTTGTAGTGCTCCCGTGGTTCCGGCCACGAATTTCACGTACCACGCCCACAATTTGGAATCGGCGAATCCTTACCAACCGAAACCCGATCCCCAGACCCATTTCGACCACAGCGAACAGCCGTACCCGCCCCACCAGGCCAGTTCCAGCTACTGGCCCCACAGCCAGTACGGCCAGGCCCAGCACTCAGGCACGTCAACCCAATGGCCCAATTTGCAAATGCCCCTGACCGTTTTGCAGTCCTACCCCAGTCCATTCCCACCGAAGAACATGCAGGAACCGGCCAGGCCTTCCCCTCGCGCTTCCATGCAGCGAAAGTTATCGTCCGCCGCGCCAGAGACCGGCCCCTCGTCGCTACCTTCCGTCCCCGCCCCACCCAACACGTCCCCGCTCGCTGACTCTGAACAGAGCGCCCAATGTACCGCGCCTGCTGAAAAGGCGAACTCCTTGAAAAGTCCCGGCGCTCAAACAACGGAGCCCGCAGCGGGCGTCAGCGTTTCCATGACCTGACTGTGATGCTGTTGCGGTCAAGTGCCAGCCTGGAATCGAACTGAACCGGGAATCGAACTTCTAACCTCTTGACTGCAAAACATGGGTCGCATTTCGTTGATGCATGCTTTAATGTGAACTGTGTCAGATGTCGAATCGACCGATTTGAGATGAATATTCTTGAACGCGAGCTCAATCGTTGCCGGCGTACGTTTGGGAATGGTCGATATCACTTCGCGGTTTTTTGACGCATGTTGCATCACATCGTGAAATTTCGTTGCCTCTGCAACCGACTTCGATCGTTGGTTTTTGTTAGACCTCACCTGTCAAAAGTGCGCGGAAGAAGTTGTTTGCGTTTATTTATGTTTTTATCAGAATTCTTTTTGAATGTTTGCAGTTGTCGCCGAATCCAAAGCTTCAAAAAATTAATTATCTGTTGACCCAAAATTTAAAGCTCCAATCAACAACATGGCGCTCGTGATCTTTGCAGTCGGGCGCTTGCAAAAGTTCTAGCGCGGCCGAAAACGGCGAAAAAAATATAATCGTCAACATTGCCCCAGATATTTTTTACTTCTTCTGTCTTGCTCAGCATACTGTTGATGGCGCACGAGCAGTTTAAGCCTAACAGTGCGTTTTTTTTGATGAGTTCTGCCTTTACTCTTTCAGTCGCGTTTGTAAAATGAAATCGTTTTGTTCAAGATGAAATTTTTCACGCGAATGCAATTTAATTCCGCTATAAAAAGATTTTTTCTTTTTGGTCCGTTCTGCTGACTTGAATCGAAGTTTAGCTGTGTACGTTTTCAGTTGCTTCACCCTTGTTAGCCCGACCGCTCTTTGGCGCGAAAAACAGGCGGGAGGCTGTTTTTTTGGAGCCAGAACCGAATTTCGGCTGTTCCCTCGCCCAACAAAATTGCGCGCTCCGCCCGATCATCATATTCACAAGCTTACGATTGTGTGGACTCGGGCTGGTGCCCACTGTAGCTATTGTTTCAGCCAATCACAACCTGAGAGTGAACGTGAATGACCTAAAGCAACGATTCGCGTGACAGCTGACCTCTGGTTGACATGACTGATGCAAACAGGTCGAGTTAAACAGTTTTATGAGGGCGCCTTGGATTATGGAATGGCTGCTGTTTCAATATCTTGTATAAAAAAATGCGTTTTTTTGCAAATGAGATCTCGTTCTATTCTTTTTACTCTTTCGCAGTAGCCCGTCCCCTGACACGCCTCTCTCAGTGGCAACGTCATCATTGCTGGGATGGTATTTTTTTCGTGTTAGCCTAACTATCCCTTCGAATAATCGTTGATGAGGAATACCAACCGTGGCACGTAAACAGCCTCATTTGGCAAACTTGCCTTCCAGTGCTTGGGCTCAAAAACCACGGTTATTGCTTGCTAGTATGTGTCACCTCCATCACGACAGCTTGTTTGGTTAAGACCGGCTATGCTTTTCCTCTGGCCTTGCAAAGGTTGGCATTCGGCTTTTCAGACACACCTTCCATACTCATGTTGTGATTGGTTGCATTGGTTTTGACGGTTTTAACTGTTTATTTGCAAACATACCTCCGAGCTCTTTTCAACTGTTGCATGGGCGTGATATGCTTCGTTTTCCGGAGCGGGAATTTGTGTCAGTGCTCGAACGCGTAACCTTTTACCGACAGGTCGGTGCCATTCGGTGCGAATATCTTTTTCTCATTCACGGCAGATGCGGAAAATGTAACGGTGACTTTTGTCTCAACGGACTTCACGGGATGCTTTGCCCATAACGGAAAAGTCCGTGGCGATCATTTCTTTAGCTTTTGCGTTAAACCGTGNCAGGGGCAGATTCAGGGGGCGATTGGGGCGATCGCCCCCTCCCCACTAAAACCTACAAAAGTAAATATATTCACCACGATTTTAATTCGCACCACAACATTCGCGATTTAAGGCGATTTTGTCAACCATTGTTTTGTCACAACAGTGTTGTGAAGTATGCTTAATCTCTTTTACAGTAGCGAAGCCGTTATGAGACTTGACTACTGAATATTACTGAAATCGCCCCCCCTCTAATCTTAGTGGCTGCATCCGCCCCTGCCTCGTGCGATACGGTCCCTTTGTTGTCAGATCTCGCGGAGACCATGCTCCTTGCGTTAAAGCTTTGACTTTTCAGTTTGGTTTTGCGGGAAAGCGCCATGGTTCACTGCGCACGCACAAAGAGCGCAGTGGTGACCGTGCGCTGGTTCGATGACCTTTCACGTTTGGCAAATACGGCCTGCGTGTCGGATGTATTGCGAAAGAAAAATAACCTTGCCTTGTCACGNAGTCTGTTTTGCGAAAAATTCACTGCCAGCGTTTTCACAGCCCCCNGCTCATAATGCATCTGGTGACGAAGACAACGCCAGAACGTACGATCTTCGTCGGAGGAATCGACGAGCCGGCTTGAGCAGTGGCGCAGCCAGCCCAAAAATTTGGGGGGTCAAAAAATTTGGTCGTGGCCCAAATGTTCGATTTTAGGCGAATAAGACTTGTTTGGGGAACCGCCTCTTGAAGCACAAACTGACTATGCGTTTTAAAAATTTGGGGGGCATGGCCCCGTAGCCCCCTCCTGGCTACGCCTATGGTCTCGAGTCGATTTGCCAGGAGTTCGTGCAATGTCACGTGGTCAAGCGTTCGTTCGTTGTTTACTAGTGGTTCCGCCTCACGGTATTTTTTGAAATTTTCGTCTGTCTGCGAATGTCGTGCTCAATATCAAATAAAAGCTTCTCGCCTATTGAGTGCAAGGTGGCGAAAGTGACCTTTAGCATATTTTAGATCAGGGGTGGGCATTTAATTTGGGTCGGGGGCCACTTTGAGAAGGCCATGCCTTCTAATGCAAAAAGAAGCAAGTAACCTTCAGCGTCAACATTCACTGTGAAAAGTTGGAGGAAATTTCAGATTAAGATTTTTATTGAATGCTTCCATGCACAACTGCAAAAACTGGCGGGCCGCATGTGGCCCGAGGGACGCTAATTGCAAACCCCTGTTGTAGACCAAGCGTCTCCAAACTTTTTTGTCCGAGGGCCACATAAGCTATTGCAGAACATGTCGAGGGCCGGACGTCTTACGTAATGTGATTGTTTCAGGAAATGCTACATTCCACCAAATCAAATGTTTTGTAATTATATTTTTTTCATTATTGACAAAATGGCTTCGCGAGCCGTAATTTGGAGACTCCTGCAAACAACTGCGGCAGGAACCAACGGCTACCTGACCAAAAACTTCGATTGTGTCCAGTGTGTGGTCGTCTTCACTGTCAGCAAATTTGCACAACTCGTTTCAATCTGACAAGCGCCGCTAATGCATTGTAAGTGTCAGAGCGGTTCATAGGTCGCGAACCAAACATGCACCTCATTCAATTGACTTCTGTTTTNCATAATTCATGGCTCCGTGCTTATTCAGATTAAGGTAGAGGTNAGCAAGAGTAAGCGCATTCGTGGTGCGGTTGCAATCGCCGACGAACCGTTGATGTTTGAACAGAGATTTAGTCTCCTGAAAATGTGGCGGCTTGGTTGTCGAAGGCTTTGGGGACCGAGGTACGTCTCATCTGCATCCGCAGGCAGTACGCTACCGCAGCATGAGCTTTCAAAATACAGCCGCGTCGGAAGCAGTCCCGTCGTTACGGGGGGCTTTGGTGGGCTTATCCCCCCAATATGAAAGACTATCTCTTAGTGAAGTTTTTATGAAACTTTTAATGTCAAATCCCCTGCACAAACGTAAAACCCCTATTGAAGATTTTCTGGCGATAGTTCTGGTCGAAAGTCAGTAGTAAAGCTGAGGGCCACACAGTTTTGTTGCTGGATGGGCCATAAAGCACAATCCAAATCTTGCGGTTCGATGAAATAAAGAGAATGCAACAAAATTTCCCCGTCTTTAGCCAACCTATTTCAGCGCATGACTGAAAAAATACTATTGGTTCCTATTACTAAATCACGACGAAATTCAGAAAATTTCCAAAAACTTCAACAATTAATTCCTAAATTATCCAATTTTAAGCATCAGAAACTAAACATCAAATAGAGTGCCAATTGCACTGCACATGAAGTTGCCCAACACCATTGGCAGCCTTTAGCAGTGACGTCTTAAAAAGTTTAAACGAAAGTGAATGGTCAGCAGGCCCGTAACCAGCTTGGGTCACCAGGAGGGGCGAAGAGTTTTTTGAGAGGGGCCTAAATTTTTTGAACTATGTCCAGTAATTCTAAACGATGTCCAATACGTTTTTCCAAGGGAGGCGAAAATTTTTCTAGGGGGTGCTTCTCCCCCCTGCTCCCCCCTGGTTACTGGCCTGATGGTCAGGTTGGTAATAATTCCTTTGGCTTTTTCTTTTCGTTACATTTCAAGTGATAGCCGTATGATCAGTATTGTTAATCAAGGAGGACAGTGACTTAGCAACGGCTTTAATGTGACTTGGTTTATGTCGCGACAAACCTCGAATAAAACAGATAGACTTCATACAACGTTGTCCACCAGTACTTGAGAGCTTGAAAACGTGATATTACCACATTGTATACTGTTTGTCATAAATATAATCAAGTAGCATGTGCTTCGATCATCAAGGTTTCAGCACCACCACGATCCCTCAAATGAGGCCAAAAATGAAACGAGTACGAGATTATGCTTTCAACAAGGTATAAAATGTGATGGTTTACGACAGTAATTATGCTTCAAAATCACAAAAATGTAAAAATTCAAAAAAAGTCACGTGGTTTCATAATCTCTGACAGCACTGTAGCAAATTTGTGGAGTGTAATAGGGCTGGCAATTGCTAGTACACCCTCTAAAATATTTTCGCAATGTTTGATATGGCGTTGGCTTAGTTTTGGTGTTAAGTGTCAAACAATCACAAGCTTGTCCATTGAAATTTGTCCCATGTACCGACGTTAGTAATTTTACGTTATATAGAATTTTCTGAATTGCAATAACAATACTGTTTGCTTACAGCACAATATCACATGCAGAAGCTCAGTGCCATGGCGGATTGATGCGAGGCCTTCAAAAATATGGTCTTTCAACCGTTTTGGGTGACAAGTAAAAAAGGGTCACCCAATCCTCCTTGGATCCTCCAAGTGGAAATTTTGCTTTAACCAAATAATCTGAACGTGATTTTTCATTAAAATTTATTTTAGTGCCTGAGGTAAAAATTTCCACTGTTGCTTGCAGCCAAATCTTCATTCGTTTACTGAAAACTGTAGGCTATGTTCAACAGCCACTACCTGGCTGCGGATTGGCAACGGTCGGCTGGCAATGTGGCAGAGCGAGCGGCCGAGGAAAAGTTGACACGTAATATTGTGTATCCTGATGATGCAATTGGACATACAGCAGCAATATTCCCCAGCAAAGTCTGCAAAGTCGCCGCCTTTCTATTACAGTACCTGCTCTCTGAAAAGACTGTTTTAACCCGGTACGTGACGAAAAACTCAACACGCGACTTTATCTTCAAACAACTTTCAGGTCGTGCGAAAGGTCATCGCGGAGACTTGTGTGGTACTCGATTGATTTTCACAACTTCTGCTTGGTACTTGGTACATACATGAAGCTAACCTCTCATTCTACGTACTAAAGATGACAACTTCCTCGTCGTCCTTGGAATTACTTCAACACACATTCGTAACAAAAATTGCCACGAACGACATGATCTTAAAGAGGAACAATGAGAAAGCAGGACGCGTTTTTGTATTTGAAAAAGTGGATCGAAATCTGATGGATTTAGCTTGCGAATTGAACAATCTCATGAATAGAAAACTCACTTCGCGAGTAGAAAGAAATACAAAACAAAAAGTTGTTAAGCGCTGCCATTTTCTTAAAGCAGTATATTTTCCTATCACATGTAAAAGGTATAAAAAATTGTCTACGATAAGAGAAAGCTTTCGAAGAAGAACACGCTATTTGTCCCAGTATCATGCGAAAAGTTGAACGGAAGGCACGAAGAGCGGACGTTTCGATTATCATATTTTTCGTTTTAACCTAGTGTTCCCGGGTCGAAGAAATCCCCTTGTAGTCTAAGGAGAAATGCCGAACTCTGCGAGACTTTCGCAGTTTCCTGACGAGATGGATCTCATTCAGTCTTCATCACACGTTCAGGTTCTAGCACGCACTGAAAGCGTTTTGATCGTCGCCGGACGGAGTTCGCGCAGCTTCGGAATGTATGGCAACGCTAGTAACTACGGTTGCCGATGCCGCCGCCGCCCTGAGAATGGGAGTCGCTTTACCGGTTACCCATTTCGTGTGCTTCATGGAAAACCATACAATGCCAATCATGAAGACTATCAAACCCAGCGCGAAACCTATTGGCCCAAAGGTGAAGTACGGTGGGTTCTTCACGTCAGCCGCTAACGAATCTTCGAACAGAAAGTGGTAAACTGTGAATGTTATACCGAAACAGGTTAGCCCGACGCCTGTGATTGCGAAGGCACTCGGTTTCCACAGGTACTTGAGTTTTGCGACAGGGTCTTGTGCATACCGCTTACTGATCGCCCGAGCTGGTGCGTCGTAAAAAACAGACGTCAGAGGAGTTGTCGGACCTTGGCTAGTGTGACGTTCATTTTCAGAGTAGTCAGTGTTGTCCCAACTGCCCCGATTGCCGTTGTTTGACTTCTCAAACGTTTTTTGTCGCGATTTCTCCACAGGAACCTGCGAATCTCCGGCGTTGAGTTTCTGCTCTTCGGCAAGGGCTGGCATTTTAACCGGTGTTTTATCACTGACGCTTTATACACTACTACCAACTTTTTTCAGGTTATCACACAATCTGAAAAGCAAAAGCAAGTAGACTGACAAACATCAAAGGTATAGTACGATTCTGGTTTTAAAATTATAAGTATATATTTATAACTATAATAACATTAACATAAATCTGAGTTTGGTGGAACTCTGATCATCCTTGACCGCTGCAATCAGTCATGCACGTTTTACCGGCACATAAAACAAACTTGCACCAAAAAGAAACTACAGAAAAATATGCCTGGCTTCTTGGACTTTTCATCAGTTACCTTAACAACTACGGGCAGGCGGTTACTATTAATTTAAAACTTCTTTGGTGGCTTTGTCGCGTTTGCCATCTCATACACCCGTCTTGTTAGGTGCATTACTCGATAGAAGTGCAAAAGCTTCAGGCAGCCCAAAGTTTTTGAATTGCAAGTCAAGTTCCGCTTTTTTTCGGAGTACATGATATGATGTCTTTTTTAATCCAAGTCAATTATTTTACGTGTTTGGCTCAGGAACGTGGTTCATATCATGTCAAGGTTAAAAAAATATAAAATAAAAAAACAAGAATACAAAAAGTGACGGGAACGAAGTGGTTCTGTAGGGAACTTGCAAGTGCGTCTACCTTGAACTTTTTGCGTTACCACAGTCTCTCAATGCATACTTGCATTCTTTTCGCCTTTCTTTCCTATAGTGTCAAACAAAAGACTACTTTGGGACTTGTTACTGTCTTTCTAACAAATGTTTATCATTTCTAACTCTCTAAGGGTGCTGCGCACCATGTTACTACTTATTCTGAATAATTCAGAGACCACCCAACAGGCGAAATTACCATTCGGCTACGAATGTTTTCGCATATTGCATGACTTGTCTTGCCACTTTGTTTCGCTGAAGTGAAGACTTCTGACATTTGAAACCGCTATAGTAGTTGGTAGCAAAGGGAAGAATCGTGCAACTACAGAATTACCGCCATTTGCCATTTCCTCGGATATATGTTTAGGAATTCCTTACTGATCAAGTCAGGCAAATTAATGTCAGATATGTGCGGACAAAATAAACTTATAATTAATTTACTGCGATAGTTTCTCCGCTGCGCGATGGGAACACTTTCAAATAGCAGTGGGTTTAGACCTACACATAAACGGAATATTGTTGTTTGCTTAAGTACTCTAGTGCACTGTAATAAATACAGGTTTTGTGTTTGTTTTCATTTGTCTTTTCTGAGTATGTAGTCGCAATAACTACAAAGATAAAAAATTGGTATAAAAGCAGTGGTCGGTTGGAGAATTTATTTGATCAGTAAGACACAGAAATAGCGAAGCCAAAGTAACATTTCTTCCGGAGTGGTTAAGCTCGAACGGGGGAGCAGCTATAGCAAAGCCGACGGAAAAAATGAACAATTTACGATCAGATTCGGCTGTGTCACCTTTGTGGCGCCTTGATTCTGAAATATTACTAAACAAAATCACCAATCACTTTTCTCCTAAAAAAACTGTACATATAAAAATCTTTTTTGCTTCTTATATGATTTGATTTTAAATCTAGCACAAGTGTATGTTGGGTCGTTAGCGCTATTTAAAATCTTTTTTATTTTTAAAAATATCACTGCAAAATTTTATCATGATGAATATTTAGTTTTGAAAAAATTGGGAAAAAAAATTCAAAGTATGATTTTATGGCGAATGTTTCTCTTTTCTTCGCCAAACTCCGGCAAAGAAGTGTTGCTCATTGAAATTTCTGAATGAACCATCTTGTAAATTCATATGTCCGTGTTCGTTTTTTACGGCAGGTTTTATGCAATAAACCATAATTAATCTTGTCTCTTTTATGGTACGTAACGTTTTCTTTGAGAAAAAATACTTATTTTTCTGTTTTCAAAAATTTATCAAGTAAAATAATTTATTTCCAAAAGAAAATTTTGTTTGGTGAAATGTATTTTTAAAAATGTTTTTTACAAAAATAAAAAAAGTTTTTGTGAATGAAACTCTTTCTCTGTTTCAAAGATTTTGTCAATTAAAACAAATTTTTTCAAACCTTTTTTGTGAAAAAAAAAATATTGTGGGTTGATTTTTTAAATGTAACAAAATTTTTACATGACGGAAACGATCCACCATACAAGTGAAAAGCACTGGATTTAATTTTTTGACTCTCTATATAAAATACTGTCTCTTTCCATGATCATAAGAGCGCAATGTCTGAGCACCGCATCCTACTCCATATGTCGATGGGCAAACCTATTTACGTTTGGATGTCGCACTGCAACCCTGGTGAAGGTTGAACTTCAATACACGCTCTTTTAATAAAATTACATAGAGTTTCTAGTTGATTGGCTGCAGATCGGTAAACGAACGATCTGAGGGTATGCGGGAATTTTACCCCGGTTTTTAATATTTAAAAGACTTGCTTGGCTTGACATTATCGAGAGCCCTTGCCCAGTTTGAATTATTTATCCCAATACGGCGCAAGTCTCGCCACAGCGTGCTTTTCAATTTAGCGTTTTACCCCTCGGCATTTAAGGGCTACCTCACCACATTTTGAAATCCCTACATGTCTCCCATCGATTGTTTTTCGTCAAAGCCATTCACAGTGCGCTGTGTTGTAAGAAAGGCTTCACCTGACGTAGCTGTTGGACCACAAGGAGCTTAGGAAGCCGCATCCGCGAAAGCTGAAACTGCTTTTCTGTGATATTCAGATCTTTGCGATTAAGCTACTAAACATAAAATAAGCGGTAAACCTACTTGAAATCACGTGAGACCAAAAATACAACAACATATTCAACGAATCCTTGTGGAAAAGCGACTAAAGAGTAAGTTTGACATAGCTGAGTGCTAATAATAACCGAAAGAAAACGTCAGTGAAATATCAACTGGTGTTGTCGAAACATCACCGGTTGCATCTTTTTCGCGCTTGTAACAAGAGTTGGTCAAAGTAATAAGCCACAAACCTTCTTAGCAAAAACAGCCTGGAATCAGGTTATAGTTGCTGAAAAACTTTGCCACGGCATTGAAAAGACACAGCTTGTACTTGCTTGACAAATGTTAAGCAGTTGGATCCCAAGCATTCAACTGTTTTGAATACGAATGCTCGCGTGGTAGAAAATGCCAAACGAATGGACGGTTTAGGCAACAAAGGATGTGGATCAGAAAGAAAACTTTGCTACAGTTTCATGACGAAAAATGTCCAGAAGTGATTTTCCTACGAACATCCCTTGTTTAGCTTTAAGCTGCTAAGATTTTAAAATTAAGGGTTGTTTTTCCGAATGCACCTGGGAACTAAAATTGAAAACAGCGGCGTCAGCCCCGAATCGTATGATGACAAAACAGAGTATTTTCGAAAGTAGCTCACGAAAGGCTATTCAATGTGTTTAACAGCAAGCAGAGAAATAGAGTAAGGCATATTTTTAAAATTTCTTAACAAACGTAGCCACGTTATGTTAACACAATGGCACCCACTTAAACTCAGATAAAGCAATCAGTGTCTGATCCAGGAGATCAAAAACTCTTTTTTGACTGTAAGCTTCTTTTTCAATTAACAACTACAAGGATTGTGGCGAATGCAGCTCTCCGACAAAATGGACAGTTGTTTTTCAGGAAACACATTTTCTTCCCACAAACTAATGTTTGCAGCGATAGTATCCGGCATAGGGGACGTTAAAAGGTTGCCTAATGCTTCTCAGTGCTTTGTTAGAAGTGGGCGGGGGCAACAAACTGAGTGAAGAACAAATTAATTTTCTAATGCTATGAACCTTGCGACTCAATTAAAAACATCAGAAACTGGGCAACCGCAGGCAAGGCAAATTGGATGCGTATGCCCTCCCCCAGAAATCAAAAGTTACTTAAATGGACAGTCCAGATAGCCTACAAACAGTCTTTTGCCAATTCGTTTATGTATTTTCCTCTCATATTCTATACGAAGTAAGCTGATGGGGTGACAAAAGCTTACTTGCAGAAACCATGAGAGAGTTGCAACTTCTGCGTCCTAAACATATTAAATATTGACGTTTTGATACCAGCCCATTGGTTCATTGGAGTTTTACTTATTTGCTGGACATCTGTTGAGGCATAGAACGTGTTTTATACTCCTTAGACCCAAAGCGGCATTATGTTCGTGTCAGAGATTCTCCACCCGTGCAGATATAACCGAGATCAACCGAGATACTTACGAGCTTGGTTTAGACGAGCACGAATGGCATAAGGCCCTGGTGCAGACACAAGTTATGCGAATCAAAAAGGCGAGATTATTTGTTTTTTGCCTTCGATCTATCCGTTTCAGCTGGTACCAAGTTTCCTTGTCACAGCGGAAGTTGCTATCAGTTCACGAAAACTGCTCTCAATTTTCTTTAAGGTCGCTGTGACTTAAACCAGTTTTATTTAATGACGAAGTTTAAATAAATTCCTAAACCAAACTGATTGTGGCGGTTTCCACTGTACGAGCAGTCCACTATGCAGCAGTTGCAGTTCAGGAAATTTGCTTCGATTCTACCTTTTGCGCCAAACACATCACTTATAGTGAAAGAAATCGCGGCACAAACACTCAACATTATAATGTCGTAAAGTTAGATTAATAAACAACACGTTTATGAACACCTTCATTCCTTGGAAAATACGGCATTTATTTTGTATTTCTTTACTGTAGAAAATCGGAATGCTCTACATATTGCCTGCAAGTACAAGCGACCTCACAACTTCCAATTAGTTAAGAAAAGCTGACACGAACCAGTTTCGAATCGATATAATCAATAAGTGAAACGAGGGCTTGCCAACTCTTCGAAAGTTTTGCAAAACGTTACCTGAAACCACCAGCAAATTTTAAAGGCTGTTCAAAAGAGATGGCGGTGTTGTTAATGCATTTCTGTCAGTTATCGTCGTGGTGCTGCATTCCGCTGCAATAAAACTAAAAGAGTCTGGCCTCATCAGACTTTGCAGTGAAAAGCTTCTGTAAAAAACTCAAACGGCCTCTTCAAATTGAACGTCTAAGAAATTGTCAACGTTGGCTTTAGCTGATTACAAATTAATGAAAGTGCCGGAGTACGTTGTGCTGTTCGTGAAGTCCGAAGTTTGTTACATCCGGAACGGAAGAATTTTGCTTCTCTTTAATATTTAATCAGGCTTAGTTGTCGCATTTCTCATCACCTACACCGTGCTTTTGCTGGTAAAAAAATCGATCATTATGTGAATAAACCACAAACGAACCGCACTGCCAATTGTCAGAAGGGATAGCTCCAACTATCTGGTATCGAGAATATGAGCAATAAAACTGGATGGAAATGTTCTCTCACAAATACTTTACACAATGCAAAGCATCGGGCTGACGATCTGTAAAAACGCCTCCAAGCTATCACAAGTCTAACCTCTACTTTCGATGGAAGCTATGCGTGTACCATGTGAACACAAGCTACTTTTATTTGCATACAACAATTGTTGCTGTTGTTGCTGGCCATGTTGCAGCTCTTTGTGTTAAAAAATTTAGACAACATATGCCAAATGTTGCAGGATGCTTTATAAAGAATTAATGACATTAACAAATAAGTCAAACTATGCACGTGGTGGTGCAAGGGTACGACTCACATATCCTAAACTTTAAAAATAGCAGTGGAGTCGGAAAAGGAGAGATGGCACCAGACTTCACAGTTACAGAGAAATGAAACGTTTCCTGTTCTGTTAGATACGGAAATAAGTGGAATAAAAGAGGCTGTTTTGCAATACATCTTCAGGCAAGTTTCACCAACTCAGGCAGAGTAAAATTTAAAGTCTTGCAAAGTCTTATCAGAAACAACAACTGAAAAACAATGATTTAAAAGAAAACGTGTGTAACGTTCTGAAAACAACCTTTTCCATTTTCATCACGATTCAGTGAGTAAATTTACACCTTTTCACACCACGTTGAATGAATCTTGCTGCTGATGAAAACTTCTGCTTTCATACGTCAGCATGGTTTCATTCACGTCATTATTTTTTGCGTCGTTCTTTAAGTCTCACCCTCGTTTTGCAAACGAAAACAAGCTCCATTTCTGCAAAACTAACATAAAATCGTAAGTATGTGCCTCATGCAATTATTGGCTGAAGATAGGCTTTGAAAACCTTCACATTGAATAAAAGGTTTTACCAGCGTAAAATAGATGTTACATGGTGATGGTGTGACCTGCGTTGTCATATTGTTGCATTGTACCTCACTGCAAGTCAATCATTTGAACTTGTATGCAACTGTATGCAATCATTAGTGCAGCGCTTTTCAAACTTTATTCCGGTACGGCACACTATAATAAATACTGAATTTGGCC
>JGI24159J19872_10000481_pt1 | contig 35565 bp, 27 predicted proteins | sample Ectturendosymbi4_FD_19872 | JGI IMG/M metagenome (IMG submission 19872) | reverse complement strand
GACAACTTCCTAGTATTTTTTGTTGCGCACCAACTGCAGTTTTTTCGCACAGATAAAGGCATTGTTGGGTGTAAAAAAAGAAATTTATTGCCAATCTCATCAAAGCAAATTCCAAGGTACAAGGCTATTGTTGGCGCACTGCTTCAAGCGGGATGGCAACAACAGAAGTGCTGGCGGCCTCACAAGCAAAGAGCTTTCGTGGCCTCACGTGCAATGGCGGGAGGGCGAGGAACCACAAACCGCCGCGGTCAGTGGTCGCACTGGTGTCCCGAAATACGTTGTACGCCGTACGCGGGCCCGCGCGCTCAAAGTGTTGCCCATTCATGGTTCCCACGCCCCACGTTCCGCAAACGCCTGCGATTTTTACGTCACAAACAACCTTGGCGCACCGCGAACAGTAAACCTTCTCCTTTCCTTTGCCTTCCTCCTTTCGGCCAGACTGAATTTAGCAACGCTCCCGCAATCGGACTAAATTGAAATCCATTCGATTGTTTCGCGAACAAGCCACGCGTCGGTCGTTGCCAAACAGTCCTTTGCGCTTGCTCGTTGCTGTGTTCGAGGGTATGTGCCGTCCATCAAACGGGGATGAAATCAGGTGAATGCCGAGCGGTGGGTTTTTGCAAGTTTCGATAATAGGCTCTCCTGCAATGCGCCCGCACTACGCCATGCTTCTTTTAAGCACCACACCCAAATTTAATGTGCTAAACACCTGTGGCATCCACCCGTTTTGTGCAGTGTTGGATCGTATTACGAACACAGTCAACATATTGCGTTATATGCGACAGAGACAAAAAGACTTCCTTGTTTCTACAAACGTTCAACAGCGACACCACTGAATTCGAGGAAATACGAGTATATGCAGACCTCCTTACTTACTTCCCAAATTAAACTCGTGCCTGATTTTTTTTCAAATTTGTCCTTTACATTTAAAAACTGTTAAATTCGTCTTGAAAATTCAGTTCAAGTTCATTGCTTTGTTATAAATCGACAACGCTTTGACGTGATTTGAAAATTTGCATCTCACGTTTGTGTTACAGGCACAGGGCATTGAATCTCCCACGACTTAATGTGTATAAACCCTGTCACAAAAGTACAAATTTAATACGGTCCGCGGAAATCCATATATGCAGAAATGTCTGGAAACAGTTTCACAATAATTGTTGTTCTCTACTGGCTCATATTGAACAGTTAAAGAATGTGACATTTAAAGAATGGGAACCAAAAACCACAAGGTGGGGCCACATTTTTTAAATACAATATTGGATGTATGCAGCAAACGGGGGCCAAACATGAAATGGGGGGCCGGAAACCACTGGCCTCCCATTGGCGACAACCCTGGAGTGTGGTCAGATTCAACGCTGCCTTTTTAGTTAGTTTCATTGTGACTGTTTTTGCTCCTGACAGTGCCATAGCAGCCCAAATCTGCCTCCCCAAAATGCTTACAGGGCCCCAATGGTAATTTCTAAAAAATATTTCGACATAACGGCACATCCCGAGGCCAAATGACCGTCACAACAAAATACCCTAGTTTTTTATTTTTTTATTTCACTATTGTTTAGTTCCATTTACAGACACAATTTCGACCAAACCGTCGCCAGAAAGTCTTCAGTGCCATCTAGAATATGTTTGGTTAAAAAAGGTGATATGTTCTAAAATCAAAATTCCGTTGGTGAAATGGTCTAATGCCAATAACGCTGGCGTTTCGAAAGCGTCCCTAACCTAACTACACTGGATGGTCGAAACATGATTTAGTGGAGGCTTTGACAAGAAGGCCCTCTGGCAAAGCGGCAGGGCCAGGAAAATCAAGAAATGAAAATACGTAATAGAAATGGTAGCCTTAAAATTATTTGAGTGAAGTTGATAAAGCAAGGAGGGCATGCCTTGCTGGCTCTGACAATAGCACGTTATTGATAGACGTGTAAGCACCCTCGGCCAGGGTTGCCAATTTAGCGGATTTTCCTCTAGATCTAGCGGATTTTAATCCTGGCTAGCTGTTAAATAACTGGTCTGGCGGGCTACATCCGCTAGATTCTAGCGGATATAATTGGTCTAGCGGCCTATACAATTGGTTTCATTCAAGCGGATTCTAGGGGAATTTTACATTTTTTCTATAGCTGGAAAGGTCTTTTCAGACTTGGCAAGCTGCCCTAGGCAAGATACATGCAAGCGCCAACCCGTCCTGTACAAAGATCCTTAATCTACATATCACATTCTACACTGCGTAAATAAGGAATATTTTATACTTTAGAAAGTTTATTAGATGAATAATATATGAAATTGAAATCAATAGCAAAAGTATTGACCCTATGCAGCAAACCTGAAAAACTGTATGAACGTGTGTTCCATTCACTTCATCATGATCATTCACTTTTACTTGGTGGATGTTCGTCACTTTCAGAACTTCATAGTTGTACATTTCTTGACTCTTTTTTGGGCCCTCTTTGGCCTAGCGCCCTAGACAGCCGCCTAGTTTGCCTAAATGTAGCGCCGGCACTGATCAGGCGATGTTATTCTAAGTAACAGCGCCAGGTCCTGCCCGTCTATAAATTACAGGACAGAAAAGGATACGGACTGACAAAAACTTGACTGATTTCTAGTGTTTCATATTTAAATTTAGGGGTTGAAATTTTGTTTGGGGTATTAAGCTCTGAATTTTGGGTCCCCTGTCACAGTGCGGTCCCCAATTAGAGATATGGAGGGAAGCTGACACGGTTCTGATTCCTGACATCGAGGGAATTCAGAATAAAGTAGTATGTTTATGAATTGGAACAACTTGTTCAATGCAGCGAGCACGTGTAGTGCTGATTTGTATGACATCAGTCGTCGCAAACCTTCAAGAGGGGCCCCCAATTTAAAATAGCCTCGGTTCCCGAAAATGAAAATCCGCCTCTGCCTCCGACGCAACAAACTGTGCGTTCATCTTTGTACAAATAAAATGTAAAAATGAACTCTGTTTATGAACCGTTAGCAACGTCTCCGTATCGGAGTATTGCCCCAAATTTATGCCAAACTTCGAACACGTCATTTTTTTCTGATAGAACTTGATTTTCAGAAGCAGAACTGTAGAAGTTCAAAACGTCTGGATCGTGTTGTTGATTCACTGTACTTTATAGCAATTGTTAGCAGTCAAAGTGTGCAGGAGGTGTTTCCTAGTTAAGCTGCCATTACATTCACAGTTTCAGTTACGCGTTTGATTCAATGCAAACAGGTGTTCTTGCAGTGGTTCTTGTTTTGAAAAATCGCACGAAACGAGTTGACCGCCGCTATACGGTGCATTGCAGGCCTGCGCTGCCACCCTTCTTGTTCCCGTGTACCGATGCTGTAGATCCAGGAAGAGCAGGCTTCGGGTGAATGATGCTGCGAAGCTTTCGAGCTGCAGGGCTGGTGAAAAATATCGCTGTACGCTCTTTGCAAATTGTAAATGTTACTTCACCATCGTTCACTAATAGACCAGCGCTGCGACTTATTTCAATTCCTGCTCTGTACTTTAAGGAACAAGTCATGAAAGGCAGTTCATCACGAAAGAGCAACCAGCTTGCGTAGATAAGTTATTTCAAAGAGATAAATTTTTAAGGACTGTAAGGCACGTTATGAACTTCTAATTATAATTCCACGAAGAAAAGTTTGGAAAATTTATTTTTTCCAATGAAGACCACCACGACACCAAATTTTTGTTTCGTGTCGCACTTAGCAGTCAAAGTGTGCAGGAGGTGCCGATTCTGCGTCAGGTATCGAAAAGTTTTCGCCATGGTAAACGGCTATCGGCTTTCCACAGGAAACTGCGATACTAATTGGAATTAAGTGTAACTGAAATAGAGTTTTAAACAAACTGCGGTTAAGTCCAGTGATATGAGTTTTGTGCAAAAAGGTACTCGCCTGGTAAACCACACTGCTGACTCAAGTTTCCTGGAATGTATATTTAGTTTCAAATTATGTCGATATATGTAGTTCACGGAGAGTTCATGCACGCAAAGCTATTGTTGCTTTATTTTGCTGGCATTTTGTATTTAGCAACAATTCTGTATGGAACTTTATGTCTGGGATAGTCGGTTTTGATTGGTTTTATATTATCTTAACAGTCTAGAACCACATTACTGCTTTAATCAGATGAACGTCATATCCACTGCGTTGTGTATTGTTTCATTTTACGCGTTTCTTTTCGAATGAACGAATTGACTAGAACAAAATGGTTTGAGGTGCGTGGGGAGAGCGCTTCTACAGCAATAGCTCACACGCAACGCATGTGTAGAAAACATTTTTGCTACCATGGTTTCAAAAGCTAGAAAATTTAAATTCCTTTTTCTTCAGTAAACCTGACCCAAGAGATACTGGTTATTTCCCAACAAGTGCGGATAAACTTTTATTGTTCCATTTGTTGGATCATTAAACAATATCGAAATTTCTTCGAAACTGAGCAGATTAACGATCAAACTTTCAACGACGCAATCAAAAATCAAAACGCCGTCAAAATCTTTCAATACAGTGAGGTTTCGTGAGTGGAACACAGTTGCGCAATCGTTCCCTGCATGCAAGTGCAGACTGCAGCAGGGGGCGTAGTCACGGGGGGACATGGACCATGACTCCCTCGATTGAAATTAATATTTTAAATCTTTTTTAGTTGAACTGTGTGAGGTGTTATGCAATATTCGAGCAGCGAGGTACGCACAGTGTTAGGTCATCCAGCACGCCTGCAGCATATACTGACGCATTGATACGACTATATTTGCGAAGCTTAGATCCGTGTGGAGGTGTGGTGGACTAGTTTTATTAAAGCAGTAAAGCAGTATCTCTCAACTTTTTTCCTTATGTGGANCCGATAACGTTTGGTAAAAATTGCTTGCTCGCATAGGCCACCATTTTATACACATAAACAAGCACACATNATTCTAAGCCAGTGGTGTTCAAAACGTTGTGTACCGCGACCATTATAGCAACCCACTGTAATCCAACGACCCCATCTAAAACTCGAATAAAGCAAATGTGATACAGTTGTGTACATAAAATATCTACTCGAGACCCCTCCAGAAATGGTTCACGACCCCTCGCAACCCCAGGTTGAAAACCACTGTTCTAAACGATAGCGACTTCATCCTATATGCAATTCATTGAGAAACTTGCTACTAAACACAATCAATGTGTTTCCATCACGCTTGAGTGATATAACAGTATTCTAACTTATTTTTCACTCAGCCCCGTGGCCCAGTCACAAACGTCACTTTGACCCGGTCCAATGGCTGAGAAACATTGGTCTACAATAATCCTTGCGGAGTGCAATCTTTCGAGTTCGACTGATTGTCAAACTGCGACCTACCTTTGATCCTTGCAGGGCCTTGAGCCATTTTTGCGATTCATCAGTCGAAAGTGATTCTCAACCTCTGGGCCGGTCTTTAACAATGATGCAGCTCACAGAATGTCGGTTCGGTAAACGAAAATAGAATCTTTGTTCAACATAACCTTCATGCAAAATGCAATACACAGTTTTTAAACAATAAAAAAACTTATTAGCGACCAAGGTTCGATCGTTACGTTATTAATGTAGCAATTACTTTCCGGCTAAGACATGCAGTGTTTCTCTTGTTTGATTTTTGTATTGTTACGTCACAGAAGGAATGTGACTCTCAGGCTGTCATTGTGCGAACTTTTCTGCGTGCAGCATAAAGCGCGTAGCCAGTTTAGATTGCCTCCAAAGTAAAATCCCCTTTAAAATAAGATAGTGTAATAATTCTTTCAGACATGGTTAATGATAAACAGAATGCTTTGATGATGCTTTAATTTCGAGTATGTGATGTGTTCTTTCCTGCCAGCAATGACTGATTTGTTTCAGTATAAGGTACCAAGCCGATAGCGTCGGATTTTTCCAACGCTACACACAAAAAATTGGGAATTTCGACTGCTTCCCCGCCACTTGCAGGAGTTCCCACGGCAAGTAGTTAGTGATGGGGTGGCAGCAGCAGTTGGTAGGAAGTGGCCTTGTAAGGGACGCGATTTTTGAGGATACTACTGAAAGGATGCACCACGTTGACGCCATAGGGGCGGTAAAAGTGACGGACTGCTTGGTCCCCCCCCCAGACAAAATTCTTGGCTACGCCACTAGGCCGCGGTGTCCGCAAATCGTTTGTCGAACAAGGGATTGCATTGACTTGTTTTGACAGTTTTGACTCGAATCAAAAATAACTTGCGTCAGACACGCAAGGCAACGCACGTTCTCCCATTCCTTCCCACGCCTTTGCGTCTGCGAAACAGTTCAAGGCGTTGTGATATCACAAAGCGAACGAGGGAACGCGTCCAGATAAACAAGACAGACGGATCGCCCCGCACGCGCTGGCGTCGCCCCCTGCCCCGAAACACACGCCGAGACGAGCACGAAAGACGAAGTGGCCTTCCGGACACAGAACGTGAACCGTAGAAGGGCCGAGGATAAGCGATGGAAGCAGAGAATCACAAAAGCCGCGCAATTAGTCCTCGCGCAGAGGCGGTAGAGATAGCATCGAAACGCAAGTCGATTCGGTGCATTTCCCAGATACAAAAATAACTGATTTGCATCTGCATTTAATTCGACCGCCATTCAACCCGAACCTTACGAAGCGTACTGGCCATTCAGTTCCATTCAAAGACATCGCTGTGCGGTGGTGGCGGGAGGGCGAAATCATTCATTGTTTAAGGTGAGAAACCACACACTGAAAGTCACGACAGTAAGCCGTATTTCTGGCGATGGATTTAAAGGAGGCTATTCTGAAATCTCTTTTTATCACGAGGGAGAACATCACCGCAGCTGCGTTTTTTAAATGTAAAACAATGCTGTGCAAACAAATGCGAGTTCCTTTTTATGAAAAACAATGCAAGCTGCTTTCTGTGCAAAACGAAACCAGTTGCTAAATTGAGCGAAATTTTTTCAAATTGCCCTAATCAGCAGTTACGGCAGCTGCTAGACAATGATTATGTATTTATGATGTCTCGTTAAAATAAAAGGAAATAAATAAACTTAATGTAATGGATATTTTTAACATTTCGTTTCATGCTGTTCTTTGTATTTGAAAAGAAACAAGAGTAAAAGTTAATTATCTGCATTACTATTGGAGATTCACTACATTTAATATAATATGAACAAAACAGTTTTTGTTGTAGATAACGTTACACTTGTGGCTACTTTGATGACCTGATCATGCCTCACTACAACAACTACGTTTAATTTTTTCCAACAAGCAATCGAAGATTTTTTCTTAGCTTTTGAAAAAGATGCAGTGGAGTTTTCAAAATGAAAGTTTTTGTAATAACCAACAGGACACATTGCAATGCGGTCTACCGCTTTTTCAAAACTGAGAAACTCTTTACCGTGTGGTTGCTAAGTTCTTAAATAAATACCTTTGTAACATTGGTGTTTCTGCCTCTGAATTATAGTCGGGTTGGTCACCACTGTGAGAGGCCGAAATACGGCATGACAGGTCGGCTCCCATCTGCTTTTCGAAAAGGTTGCAATGGGTCTAGAAGAGTATTTTTGTATAAACAGGGAAATTGGTAATTTGTCTCTCCATCAACAGAGGTTTCAAAAAGGGCTATAGTAGAAGCGTAACGCACTTTTGAGTACAAACGTGCTTTCATTATTACTTTATTATAGTTCAAAATTGTAAGTAAAACTGACATCCGTTCCGTTTACAGTGTGTATGCATATTTTACCATTACTGCTAAACTCAATCAGCAGTTTTGAATTTGAAAATGTTACGTACCAAAGTAACATCGTATGCAAAAGTAGAAACGCGTATTATTTCTACAAATGACTCCTAAATCAGCTACTTTGTTCATCACAACTGATATTTTGGGTTTTTCACATGCCCCTTCCGCGCTTTCAATATTTCAGCGTCCCTGGTCACAAAAATAATTAGTTTGTATCTCAGAACTGAACGCCTGATCACAACCTACCTGCTGTATCCACAAACTGTATTCTGGTGACACAGAGTCATGTCAAACGCAGGCGACTCGTTTAGTGCTGTCTTTATCACATTAAAAATCAGTTTGAAAACTTTTGTCAGCCTACGAAAATACTTTTCGGAATATTTGCTTGTATTGTGGCGTAATAGACAAAACAATAAATCAAAAAAGTATGAGAGTTTACCGAAGTTAAGCGTGGGTGCGAGATTTCAGTCACGTGATTGGCGACCGTTAGCAGCCGCCTATCAACCAGCAAGATTTCAAAAATATTTTAAAAACTCTAATGCAATCCTTTTCCCTGTTTTGAGCTGTGAACATCAATATCAACTGAAGCTTGGGCCATCAAGCATTACCTTGCACTCAACATTGAACGAATATGTGGAATAGGAAGAAGCATGAAAGCTGTGAATAACAAGTACTGAGTAAAATCAGAACAAACTTTGGTAACATTTAAATACAAATTTTAGCCTACGGAAAAGTAGTTGGATTCTTTCAACCGGAACCGAAACGAAATTTTTGCATTTGGTTTTGAGCATATTGCCCTGACCAGTTAACCTAAAGTACTTTTGAGGAGGTGGCAGGAGTTTTGTTATGTCACAATTCAAGAAAAGCCTGCAACGGTACCAAGGCTCTTCTTTTTCTACACTTTTTTGTTTTAATTCCTGAAATCGGCAGGTGGCTGTGGTTTAGGAAATATAAACTGGCGCAAGTGGACGCCAGATCTTTTAACTTTTGGGAAAAAAGCGCCTTGGAGCAGATCGCCTCAACCAAAGATCTGTCGAGATAGAAACGTACGACTGTGCACGCGCAACAGGGAATTCGATATGGTTTGCGCAGCTGCGAATAGATACAGATTCCAACCATCTCCTCAGCTACTCACAAAGAGCGAGCCGTCATCCTCTTCGCTCAGGCACTGGCCAGTGACCTTAGACTGCGTAGTTCACGTTGCGTCGCTCGGTTATATTTGCACAGTGCGTAAAGACGCACGACGTCAAGTGCGTCACGACGACAAAAACGGAGACAGGCGGCGGCGAAAATAGCGCGCGGCGCTTCCTCGACGTTATTTGACTTAGAGAGAGCTGTCGGTGCGACTGAAGCGACGGTTGCTGCCGCGAAGTGGCGGAGACGTGAGAGAGAGCTGCCGGGATTGACCACAGAAAAGTTTTATTTTGAAATTGCCAAATTGTTTAACATAGAATTTTGAAAAGTGTGCTTGGCTAAAGCTTGGCTAAGCAGCACTTGCATTCATTTTTATAATAGTTTTTTTCCTTTTGAGCAATTTTTTATTCACAATTTGTTCTCCTATTTCAAAAAATGTGTAAAAAAGGCGAACAAGAGCACTTCTTGCAGCTGTGAACGTTACATTCTTACGCAGGTACACTACAGTTGGGCTTTATTACATAGTACATTTAAGAACACGAGGTCCACACCTCGTCCTTCTTTCAACTTGTTAAATCTTTTCCACATATTGACTTTTGTTCGCGTTATTCTACCAGCCGCTGCTGAATGCACTTCCATCTTGGGATGGTACATATTTCAAAAGTGACGTTACTTTAATTTATTTGCGATGCATCAAAAGATTGAATGTTTTTTGTACCAGGAGTTACTGCATCTTTGTCTGTATAGAGCAGGTAGTAGACTTACCATCTGCAGTAAAGCAGTTTGTCGCAGTGGGTAAAAACTTCACCTGCCTTGGAAAACGTTTTCACCACGCACTGCCGTCTGTACAAGTGCTTCAGGTAAAAAGACATTTTTGGCTCCATATTTTAATACACAACTTTTTCAAATTTTTTGTGTAACCTTCAACTTGAACACTGAATTCTGAGGCATCCATGTCAACAAAGATCGATTCAAACGATGTCACACATGACGTCATTTCGCGGTGGTAGGTTTCTTGCGAATTCAACAGTATAGCTAATAATTTAAACGTGAAACCCACTGCTGCAATAAACTGCGCGTTTGCCTTGGAATAGGAAATTGAGAAAGACAGATCCATGCGCAAGCAATAAACGTGATCGGTAAGGGAACTTTTTTAATTGAAAATTTAAGAGCAATAAAAGCAAACCAAAGCGAAACAGAAATACTGCTATTGTTTTAAGTTTATTTGATTTGCCAATAAGTATTTTGTTGGATTTGATGCGTTTTGTTTTCTAAAAGCAAGCGTTGTTATACTAGCGTACGAAACCTTGGCCTCAGTTTCACGCATGATGTTCTCCTCGGATTGTCGCCGTTATGATTAGAGTGGGGCAAGTGAAAGTGAAGGGAACGTAACCCTTCAAGCTGAAATAGACCACATGAATGAAATGATATTTTCAGATGGTAATTGGCAAGCAACCAATAAATCAAACATTTCCGCCAGGAGAGCTTTAATGTCAAACATTTCCGCCAGGAGAGCTTTAATCAAACATTTCCGCCAGGAGAGCTTTAACGCCCAAGCCAAAGTATCATAACCCTCTTAAGCAGGTTTGAATAAAACAGCAAGCATCAATAGGATTATAAAATAAATAGGTTAAAACGGCATCGCTGCGAGAACAAGCGATGCCGTTGTGAACTATTTATTTTATAATCTTATTGATACTTTGGCTTGGGCGTCGCCCCACAAGGTCTATTTAAATTTCTACCTGCTGGTCTACCGTAGGTCTGAATTTAGCCGCGACCTCAAGGGTCGATCAGTCAAAACAGGCAATCCTCGCGTCTGCGTGAAGTCACGCTCCGTTGGTTCTGCGCGCGGTGTTGCGTGGACGCGCAAACAAATGATGACTCAGTCTCCAGCCGAGCGAGAGAGGGTTTCGGCAAACTCGCCAAGCACGTAGTGGAAAACACGACAAAGAGATCATTACGTGAAATGCGGCATTTGACAAGAACACCTTTCTCACGCAAACTGACGTTCAACGTACAGTTCAGTCAGATATCTTTTACATTTTTCAAACGTGATGCTACAGTACTCACTCGACGGAGACGCAAAGGCCTGTTCGACTACGTCAGAAATCGTTGATTTGTTGAAGATGTGAGGTAATCACCTTGTTGTCATATGAAAGGAGAATTAGNCGAAAAATATGTTTTCTCACAATTCACGTTTTTTTGTCACGTTTTCCAGACTCAACTTTGCANCAGGATTTCTGNTTTACCACGTTTTTCAGCTATTCGTTCTAATTTAATGAAAGCACTTCATTTTTTGTTTGATCATGAAGTTATTTGGATAACTTTCTAAAACTCACCAATCCACACGAACCAAAATATCCATTTTATGTTTCGTGTTTGAGGAGTGTGAGATAATGCACTTTAAATAAAACGCATCTAACTCTTTGTAATTTATGTCACTTTGCAAATTAAAAGCAATCATTTTAAGACCTTTGGTAGCTGTTTATGCAAAAATGTCACTTTGAAATTTGAACTTAACATCATAAATGTCAGAAAAAATATAACGTTTTTAACTACAGTTTGCACTGACGGTTAATGATGTTTTTGGCCTTGTCCAAAATATGTTATACTTATGTGTTACGCACAAAAAATGTTTTTTTTGTAAATCTGAAACGATTTACCGCTTGAAAAATATGTCAGTGTCTTCTACGTTCTCCTGTCGCTCAGCCATGCACGACGTACCGCAAACTGAACAGTGAACAAACAGCGTTTACATATTTCAAGTGTATAACTTGGGACTTTAGCAACATGTCCCTTTGTCTGTCCCAACAATAGCGCCACGAATGTCAACGAGCTCAATCTCACAGCGGACACGTGGCGCGAGAATGGTGAGAAAAGACTGTCAATTCATTTGCGTCAAATCGGAGCCTATTTCCTTCAACGCTGGAGTGCTCGCTCCTAAGCTGTTTGCAGAGGAGTAGAGCGCCTGATACAAACAGGGTAGGTGCCGTTTAACTGGACCATAAAATATAAGAGCATTCCAAGCATAGTTTGTCCTCTGCGTTTATGGCAACAAACCCAGCTTAGCAACAACAAATGTTGTAGACGCAAGCGTAATCAGAAAATATTTTACATTGGTTTTGGAAACGTTTCTCCTTGCAATTCATTTCGTCTTCAACAAAATATTGGTCTAGACATTGCAAACATTAAAGATTTTCTTGACCGATTGCAGCTGTGTCCTGCCCAAAGAGATATCTCTTGAGGTATACGTATAGTTAGAAACGTATTGATGTTTTAAGTGTAAACCGCTCATTCTGTATAGGTAAAAAACAACTTTTTTATTTAGCAGAAAAACGTTCATGCAATGAGTCAAACGTTCTGCTCACCTTTGCAATGCACTTGGAAATGAAGCAGTAGGAAAGAGACTAGTAAAAAAGTAAACGTTTTTTGAAAATTCGTTGTTTGAAAAACACTAAAAAAGAAAACTCTACGATATTTTTGTAGAAATTTTGAAACCTGAGCTTACAGTAAAATTTTATTTTACGCTAATTATGTTTTGCATAGCCTCCACAAAGGTTTCTATGAATACGGATTAAGCATAGGATGTGACCTCCACTGACCAACATAGCTAGATTATTTTCTTCCTGTTTTATGATAATGTCGTGGTTAGCATCCTTGCGAAACCTAATTTAAATATTTTCATGTGACGTGGGTTCTACGGTTCATGCACTGACCAGTAGACCAGGTCGTCGAGAAGAGAGTGACGATTTTTCAAAATAAAGATTAAGAGTTTATTTTTCTGAAACAATTTACCACCAAAGAAGCCGAAGCAAATGTTCTCAAGTATTTCAGCAGAGTTACTGTCTTTCATACGAAGTATTTACAAAACAAAACTTTTTGTTTTTATTGTAAAGACATTGCGGACTTGTGTCCACTTCGGATAATGCTTATTTCCAATATCATTATTTGCTGGTGTTAGAAATGTAATGCCAGTTTTTTTAAATAACGAAAAATGTCGATCAAACTCTGCATTTCAAAAATTTTTATAAAGTGGAATTCGAAACTAAAAAAACCTAAAATTTAGAATTGGGTATCAATCTTTACCTCGGAATCTGAGGCTCACATTTACAGCAGTTTATTTGTCGTTTTATGCATTTGTGTTTGAAAAGCATGCATCCCATAATTTATTTCTCATAGTTTAAAGCAATATAAGAAACTAACTTGGTTTTGTTACATTGAAAACCTGAGGTAAGCAAAATACAAGGAGAACCGTTGGTAGATTACGATTTACGTTATGATTCATTCAAACATACGTTCCAGTTTTGTCCTGCGCAATTTGATCGTCTAAACTTGAATAAAACGTGCTGGTGATTATGCCATAGTTTTACTTGTTTCTTCATATTATTACCCTTCTGCAACTGCAAGATCCTGTTTATAGAGCTTTGCATCAGCAATTGAAGCAGTGCTGCTAATCGTATCCATGTTTGTCAAGGAATTCCAGCTCGAGGTTACAGGCACGCAGATGCTGGCTTATAACCCAACTATGTCTGTTTTTGTAGTAATGTCGGTCAAGCGAGGGGCCAGCGGCATCTAGTGGTAATGTTCATGTGAAAAACAAAGCCTTGTCACATTTACTCGCGTCAACTTAATCCAACTCTTCGCTTACCGGCACCCATCATTAGTTTTTGAAACAAACAGACAAAGCAAAAATGAAAAGAATATTGATTATAGCAGAAAAAAAAGTAAAATTAATTTAGACAGTTGTCCACCCAAAGCGGAGCCAGTGCCACAACCCGACACGGCCTCGAACACTTTGCCAAAGCAAACGACAGTGAGAAGGTATCCTGTTGCAGGGGAGCAGGCGCATAACTACCGGTGATTAGCTCCGAACGAGGACCGCGATTCCTTTAAAGTCATCGGGTTATCGTGTGCGGGTTGCGGCTCAACGGAGCCCCGGTCAGCTCTATACGGTCTTGTACCGACAGTAAAAGAAGGACAGCACCTCGGGCCATGTACTCGCGGTCTTTACTCGAAAAAGATGAAAATAGATTTTGTCGCTAGCGCGCTGCTTCGGAAGTGAGATAGGCGCGTAAATTGCCAAACCGTCTGCCGCCAACGTTAACCGGGTCTATTTTCGACTTCGGTCTTGGCCGACTTTGTGGATACGGTTTTCGCAGACTGCGAAAAGAATAGGTTGTTTGTGATCTAAGGCTTCGCACAGGGAAGCATTGCAGCAGCGTTGTGCAGCGTGAAAAGCTGCAAACCAATTAGGCTTTCTATTTGTTGCAAGCTGTTACAGATGACGTAATTTAAACAAACTATGTTTAGTGGAAATTCTGTTGTAGTTCAACGCCATCTTTCATTCAAGCAAATCCTATCTGCTCTAATCTACCAGAACGGTGGTCTCGAAATGATAAATGTATTTCTTGACGTTAGTGGCGTGTGAAAAAGAGTTAGAGGTTTCACTGAAACGGTTCCAGGTCCGCTGAAACGGATAAGTTTCAGCACATTTTCAACTGCAAACTGATCTGAGATCCAATGGATTTCTGCTTTTATGTCAGCTTTGCAGACAGGTTCTTGCTATTGTGGATAAAGCACTGGAGGAATACCTCGTTGGCTTTGTGGACAAACGTCTAATCAAAATTTGGCACCTTCACCTATGTTTTACTCTTGAAAATTTCCATCAAAAGTCAAACACTAAAAGAAACTTTCAATAAAAACCATATGCGGAAGCGATGGTTTCAACCAAAACTTTTGAAGAGCAAATAGATCAAGGTTAGAACCTGGTTGCCATACTTTCAACCCAATACAAAACGGATTCACAGGAATTGCATTAAACTTACGTTTTTCATTTGTCGTTAGAGAAATCTTAAAAGCTTTGTTCGGTGTGTAATTGGCACTGCGTTGGCGCTTAATACGAGAGGAACAAACCGGTGCAAAGAACACGTGAGGCAGCCTGTGATAATTTGATGCATTCAATAAGCGAAAAAACAATTTGCTATTCATAAAAAATTTGCATAAAGTTAAGGATATAATGGCCAACACCAGTTTAAAAACTGCCATCATGAAGTACAGTACATAATGATCTTGTTCTGTACCTTGGATTCCTCTGTAAGTTAACCACTGTGGACAAGAGCATTTAGTGAAACAACTGACTTAAGCTACTTTTTGAAGAACCTTTTCACAGTTTAAAGTCACGTTATAGTTAATGATGATACACCCCGGGAAATCGCCTAAAGGCAGGAAACAATTTACTGTACTATGCAGTCACCAAGTGTCATAAACCGCATTCTGCGAACAAACGGAGTTAGCTTTCGCATCTTTTTTCTGATTTCTTCACACAAACTTATAGATTGCAGTTAGCAATCACAAAATCAGAAATGTATCAACTTAGAACACAGAGTTCACTGCTGACAAGTACATGTTTAAATGTTGTAATAGAAAAATTTGCAAAAAACGTTTTATATGATATAGAAAACATTTTTCGATTCTGCAGAAGTTTCGGGTTATCGACGTGTTCTGTAATAACAACCGGGCTTTTTAAAAATGTTATGTGTATAGCATTTTGCCTGAAACAATGGGCTGTGAATTGCATCCTTTTTTCATCGAAAACCAAACATTATCTAAATACTTGTATGACAATATGGTGAGCTCGGCAAAACCCTTGTTAAACCGCAATAAAGCTGTTTAAGACAAAAATTATATTGGCGAACTGGTGCTTCACAATCTTCTCTAGAAACCTTCCTCCGTGGTACTGTGCACACGTCATGTAAGTTGAAATTTTAGCAACTGCTCTAAAGGGGAGCGAAAAGTTCTAGGTGCTGGATTTTTTCAACTGCAACAAGCGCTCACCTGCTTCTGTTAAAATGTCATTATAAATCAACTTTTCTCAAACCAGGCATGACAACATTTCTCCTTATATAATGAAAATGCTGCAGCAGCAAAATAGCGCAAACATACTTTGGCCTGAAAAATTGTTTTCTTTTTCCATTATTTAAAGACAATTATTGTGATTAATTTACTGCATTAAAACGCTGTGTAGTTCATAATCCCACTGATTAGCATATTGTATTGTAATATATTTGAACACAAACTCGTCCGCCACGATAGATGCGCTGAAGTTGAATGAAAGCGTTCCTCATGAGCAACTCTGTCATCGTCTTGCAAGTGTCGCCATCAGCTTCTTTACCGAAATCTTGGAAAAATAACTCTTCTATCTTGGGTGAACAACTAAGCCGTTACAGGCCAAGTGGTTTGGGCCTTGACCTTACTATCGCTTCTTTGGACTGCATTAGATCAATGGTACTGTGTCCACCTCTCAAGGGTTTTGTGATAGATCCACTATCAATACATACAGCAGAACAAGAAGCAGCAATTCTTGAACAAGAGCGTTAATTTCAAATTGTCCGACCAAAAACTTTTGACCTGCTGTCAATTGTTGTCGTCCACACCATAAAATGTTCTTTACTTTTTATGCTAATATGACACTTCAAAGGATTTTTATCCTCAAAGTTTTGAAAATCTCGGTGAGTGTGATGCATGGAAACACGCATTGTGCACGCACGATTTTTGTGTCGAACACGGGAATCTAACCGTGAAGCTTTACCTCACACACAGTGATGTGCTTGTTATAGGCTTGAAACAAGCTTATAAGTCACCAATTTTGTGTTAAGCCCCCATGCATATCTCCATACTTGTTTTACTGTGAAAAAGTATAGTTCCTTAGCAACTGCTTTATGCGAACGTAGTAGGGTTTTTGTATCCGAAAGACTATATCTAAATTTTTGAGATTCCGTCATATAATGTATACTTGCCATTTGGCAATGACATAAATGTGAAATTGGATTTAATTAAAGAAAAACTGATCACAGTGAAGTTAACTTTAACAATTGCCTTAAGTGCATGAAACGATTGTTTCGGCGAAAAGGCTTGGCATTGATTTCTAGAAATGGCGGAAAACTCAAAGCGAATTTATGTGCTTAAGATCGCACACTTTTCCAAGAAAGCTGTAGAATCGACGCCAAAGTTCACCCAAGGCTTTTTTCGCTGTTTCGAAATGACCACTCTACCGACGCAGGAGGACGGCGCGAGCACGGATTGCGCAAATTCCGCAAAACGTGAATCGCAGCTTCGCGGCTTTTCTGCTAATTCCGTGTTTCGTTCACTGCGATACGTCAACAAAGCAGAACCCGAATAGTGAAGGACAGTGAGTGAGGTAGAGGTTGAGAAAATGCGCGGTTCCGGCCAGGATGAAAAACGCTCGCTCGAATTCCTGCATTTTTAATAAAATGGTGCTCGTGAAGGGTAGGCAACGAAAGCTTTTTCAATTTTTTTTTCATTTTTTGGCTGATTTTGCAAAGCTTAAATCAAGTCCATTTTTTAAAGATAAAAATTCGCTAAGGGAAAGATGGTAAATAAATAAACACATGGGACTTCGGCGAATTGAAGTTTGATTTGAAAGAAAGCATATCTTTGGTGGTCGATATGTTGAGGCTGATTTAATCTGCTTCTCTCTTTATTGGCGTTAGGGGCCACTTCCGATTTGTTTCAAAGTCGCTATTTCAATTATTTAATGTTTGATCAGAAGGTGTTTCATGTTGCATCCCTACTTCACTTATGAGATCACAAAGTTCAAGACTATGTCTGTCTCTGTGAAGATAGGTACATCTCGCTTTTACCGGTTTGTGTATATTAATATTGGCAACAACTGCATCGGTATAATGTGAACGCGTTGTTCTGATCGCATGCCTAGAACTCACTTTGGATGGATTTAGAAACAAGATTGAAGACTTTTGCATTTATTATATTCATTATAAGAACGTTTGAAAATGCCTTTACAGCAAACTAGGTTTTGACCAACCAGCACAATGCAGTCCTGTAGAAGCGTTCTACTATGAGGAAGAAACCTTACGCTCCATCCGAGATCAGCACTTGCAAAAACCGAGGGAAATTTATCAAGTTGCTGAAAAATCAAATTTTCCACCTGCGGGAAAACGGCCTTTTTTGTGCAGCCAAGATGATGAAAAGACATTAAGGTTTAAATCAGGGGATGAATTTTTAATCCTGTGAACGTCAACAGCTGTGTGAGAAGCATATTTGTTTCTAATACACTGAAACATCTACATCAACGCAACGCGCCATAAAGATCTCAAGACATATATCGATAAGTAGCGCGCTACATGTTCCGCTACACTTCCACTACTTTTTCACAAAGCCGCGTGAAAGCGCCAAGCGTTGCTATGGTTACGGCTTTCGATTTCCGACACTGCAACTTTCGCCTTGAAATACGTGATTACGACAAATGAAAGCAACAGGCTTGCACTGCTCATAACATCTTATGTCGGTTTTCATCTTTACAAATCAGTGATAAAAAATTATCTATCCAGTTTTCATCCTTAAAGCAATCCAGAAATGTTTGCATGCAAACGTTCTGAAAATATTGAAAAAAGTCACGTAAACCAGAATATCACAGTTTGTTTCTACGTTACATGGGAACTACATATCACTTCCTAGATATTAATTGCTATTTATTGGACCAGATGGGAGCCAATATTTAGGACGTGGTACATACTTCAGTTTCAATTATGGGGGGGAGTTACTAAGACCAGCAGAGTTTAGTGTAACTGCAACTAAAGATCTTTTGCACAAGGGTTAGGAGCTCTTCGCAAATAATGTAATAGAAAACGTTCACCTCCTGGGTAGCTCAGGCGAGACTTTAGCGCATAGAGGCAAGCAACAGGAGAAGCGAGCAAAAGCTGGAAGGAAAAACGAGTTAGAGCAGTGTTTCCCAACCTTTTGACGGTTGCGGAACCCTCAAATATAATTTGTGGCACCCAGTGGCGAACCCATTGCAATTTGCTGTAAGGTTTGATGACATTTTCAAAATGTGCTTTTAATGATGTATTGAAAAACGCATTAGCTCGCGGCACCCCTGTGTATTGTAAATGGCACCCTAGGGTGCCGCAGCACCCCGGTCGGGAATCACTGAGTTAGAGACTATATTCAATTTCTCATCTCACACGGAAATGTTACATGAAGGCCAAAAATTGAAGACTTCAGAGTATTGAAGTGAGCAGATGAAAATACAAAATTAGGATGCAAACGATTAAACAAAAATGCCTAAGTTGTTTCGAATCAACGCATCAAATGTGACCAGGTGAAGAAAAAAGGTGACTCGACAGGCGTTGTTGCAAGCTGCCGCCAGCACGCAGTGATTTAGTGGCGAACTGTGGGTGCCTGCCTCGACGTTGCCAGGCAAACACGGGAATGCATTAGGCACGATGGAAGGGTTATTTTCCTGCATTCGAATACTGCGCGAATGTGCCTGGAGGCGAGCTTGCAGCACATTAGAGTGATTTCACTTCTGATTGCCACTGTTGTCTTTCAGAAAGGCAAGGAACATTCCACCTAGGCATTTATGGATCCGGTCTGTTTACACGTTTTAGATTGAAGAACTGCATCAACCCTGCTTTGCAATGAAAACTAATTTCATGTTTAGCAGCACAGTAACAAAAAAGGTCCAGAAGGCATTGAATACCAATTAAACTGGGGCCAAACAAGCATTATATCATCGCCAAACAGTAGGTGGTTCACAAGTGTATTTCCAACAGTATATTCAACACTGGATGAGCCCAGCTTAACTGATAGTTCAAAGCACACAGGAAATGGACGCAAGAGCCCCCTTGCCTATTCTCATTGAATTCAGCGAAGGGATCCGAGAACAAAGTGCCCTTCTCCGCTCGCATGGTCGTATTCCGGTACCAACGCATCAAAATTCTCACCATGCTCATATGCATATTGCACGTAAATATTTTTTCTGGTTAGTTTGGTTAGACGTGCATAGACTGAGTTAAAATTACTGAAAATACTGAGCTGTTATAAACGTTCAAAGATTTGAAACGAGCCTATGCGAAATAAAGCAAATATCAAGTTTTTCTGAAGCTTAAAAAACATTTATAATTTGTAAAGAATTGCATTCATTTATTTAAACAAGTTATTGGGAAAAGGTTAATTTAACAGCATTTTGCAATGCAAAAGCGTGTGTTTCGATCCACGGACCAATCTTACAAGAAAGGAATTAAATTTTTTGTAATACTGCAAAGGTTCTGACTTGTTGAAGTTTTCAAGCTAACAGGTTCCTCCGTGACAAGAGTCTGATCAACAGATCTCCCTCCCAAAGATTATATAATCTGGTACCTGAGTCTAATAAGGGAATGCAACATTTTGGTTGTCCAGCTGTGACAGTAAAGGAATGGATAAAGCAAATACTGATCTTTCATGTGAAAAAGCTTGAAAATNAATTAACGCAATGGGATATCCAACGTTCAGGTAATTTCTTGTCACGCATNCTTGGCTTACAGTTATTTGTTACGCGTGGAGCAATGCTTGGTTGTAAACACCCAGCACCCAAACAAGAAGCTACTGGCGCAGGGAGGACATTTGACAATACTCATGTCGTGGCGTATATTCGTATGTACCGGTCTTGTCCGGTAGCGGCACAACCCCAAAATTCATGCACGTTCTGAAAGTAACATAAAAACTGGATATTTTTGTGGGCAGCTCACAACACGATCGCCGTATCAACTGAGTTGTAAATTGCAGCAGACGGCTGCACAGATATCCTCAGGTTACAGAAATCCGGCTTTCCTTGTCTCACACAACATCTCCTTCAAAGTTCAGAACAGGTGATTATAACAGGATGTGGGCTTTTGCGGTGCGCAGTTATCCTATGAGATTCACTGTTTCTGCGCGCGCGTTGACATGTTCTCTAAGAAAAATACGTTATTTTGCAGTAAGCCGTTGACAAAGCGTATGGGCTTCTGTACGGACAAGAAATTATTTGGTAATCCAACCACTCGTGCATTAAATCACGGTGTTATGTTGACGTACCTCGGCTTTGCTTTGACGATGGAATCAAGCCGTGTCTGCAGTGCAATTACTCAAAAGTATTTTAAATGGGTGCCGCGAACGAGTCAAGGCCGGCTAATCTGGTGAAAAAATTTCAAGCATCGCTTTTCGTCAAGATTTTCCACTAGATCCGCCACGAAAATGCGGCTTGAATGCTGCGGTAGCCAAGCAGAAACAAATCAATGTCGCAAGTTGATTTTGGCTTATGTTGTATGAGGACGTCTTAGGGGTCAACTGTTTGCGAAAAAGATAGGGTTTGACATCCTTGTCAGAGATTTCTTCATTGGAGCTCGGACATTCCTGCTGTACAGAAAACATCACCCCACCACATAGCGACGCAAGGTTACTTTGGAACTGAATTCATTTCGCTCTGAAAAAAGGTTTAACATCTGCTCCATGTTTGGGGGAAAAAGTTTTTTTTAATCGTGCTTGAGTTTCATGCTTACCCCTAAGTTTCTGTTACTGTGTTTAGCAGACATTAAAACTGGCATTCAAATCGAACGGTTTAGGAAATTGAGTGAATATGATAAAATGCCAACGCCAGGGCAGAATTACAAACACCTATCGAAAGTGTGCTTGGCTCGCGGTAATCCCAGCATCCAGAAAACAGATATAGCATGTATGTTTATGTGCAACACATCTCTTGTACCCGTTGAACTAACGCTGAACTTGGAGTGGACCCGAGTTCGAGGCATTAAAAGTATCGCAAATCTGAAACTTGCTTCCAACTTTCAAAGTTTGTGTTTGAAAGTGGAACGAAGGTAGATGGAAAAGTACTGAACACTTTGTGTTGTGGTCAGAAGTATTGAACACTTTGCGTTGTGTTTGGGGCAGGGACATCTAGAACTGGCAGTCTAGATATTCCCGGTATTGGGGACGCCGAATCCTGGAAATTGGGGATACTGGTAAACAATATTACTAAATAAATCAGGGAAATAAAAACTTGGAGCTGCCTGTCCGCAATGAAGCTTGGTTTTCAATGTTCGGTGGGGAGGAGCGTTCATTGTTATTTTGAGTATAAGACTCTGATAGTCTAAAAATTCGATGCAAGTTTGCAAAATGTCTCCAGAAACAATAATTGTGTTAGATTGAGCGAGGTATAAATGAACTGATATGGTAGGATCAGAATAAAAGCTCTTTGGGACCCAAAGCAACCAACTCTTCCTAGTGGAAGGATATTTTGTCATAGATATTATTGCTACGATCAACTAGATCAGAACTTGATTTCAATTTGTTGCACAAGTGAGTTTAATTTTGCCGAAAATTTTAAGATTTTATACCAAACAATTAGTGGCAATACTTTGTGCAAATCCTAGTCAAGATAAAACTGATCAAGTCAACAAACTATATGAACCGGTATAAGCCGTTACTGTAGGCAACATTTGGCGTTTGCACTTCGTGTTCAAACAAATAATCACTAATTTAAGGTGTTAACTTTTTTACCTAGAATTGCGTTGAAAGGTTAAAGAGCTCATGGTTTAGGCTTCGTATTTCTCCACATTAACATTTTCATAGGTTAGAACTACTGCGCTTCAACAACGGCAGGCTTGTTAAAGTGTCTGGTGACTGCGAGCACTACACTCTGCAAAGAAAATTGTAGTAATTGGCCTATACATGGTTGAAATGTTTATGGTTCGCACTGGATCAGGGTCCTTTCTGCAGATTTTGTCAAATTTTTGATCGTTTGCACAACTTGACGTAATCCGCAATTTGTACTTTTTTGTTTTGTTGCATAAAATCGAAGAATTGGAACAGCAACAAACATGGAGTCATTGGGTAACAAGCATTCAACAAACTGGAGTTGCTTAACAAGCGTGCGGCAACCTGTGCCCGTTCTCCCACGAAGTTTATTGAATAGTGTGACTATAACACTATCTCCTTTTATATCATGTGTCTAAAATGTTTGAGTGCCTGGTTAAGAAACAATGACTACATTTTACTCAGTGAAGGAGAAACGTAGTTGACGAGCCTGCGGTTATTTTGCAAATTTAACCTTTGGCCTACCAGGAACGGTTTTAAGGGATTTAGCCTTCGGAATTTAAAGCACCTGAGAAAAACAATTAAAACCTATTTTATTCTTTCCAGTGTTGTATTCCAACCCTCAAATAATCATACCTAGTGGCGTTCGTTTTCAGAGCCAGTCTGCTAACCTAATATACACAGCATACTTTTAGAGTGTTTGTGTGTTCAACACCTCAAAAACCGCTAGGGTTGTACGCAGAAATGAAGTTAAGAAAGCTCTTATCAAACAAGCATGAAAAGTCCATTAAAAATCCGAAATCTTTCTACTGAAATGACGCGACATCTACGTTGGGTTACTGCTTTTCAACATAAAAGCTGTGGATGTGCATCTTCAAGAAACTATCAAGATCAATCATACCTTATGATAAGAGACACGAATGATTTCTTTTCTACTAATGTGCAGTGCAACTGATACAAGAGAGAAAACAGCGTTTGAAAAAATGCTTCGTTTTCCGTGAGATGGTTCCATGAGTAAAAGCATAATTACTGTGAAGATATTTTGTCATGGTTTATTCATAACTATTAAATGAAAAACGGAACTGCGGAAACAACTCCTAACAACGAGCTTCACAAATGTGCCTATGACAATCTACCACCAGACATCTACGTTATTTGGTATTCCACAACACACTTGTTAAGATGTTCAAATTTAATAATTCGCAACGCTTAACAATGCATCGGCGACAGGTGTAGTATTGGAACAAATAACGCATGTGTGTGTGTCAGAACTACATTGTTGCTTTCGTTTCTAACACTTTCCGTCATGCTTGTCAGCGGAACAAATCCTTTATCTTCGATTCCAGAAGCATTCGGATGAAACGCATGCATCTTCGTATCAAGGATGAACATACAGGTCCTTTACGGGCGCATGAAAAGGTGAATTGCGCTTTGATTCAGTATTTTTTTTGGAAAAAATACAAGCAGTTCCAATGCTTTGTCTTGTTCTCGAAGATTAAGAGCTTCAGAATGTGGTTGGGGTTTCTTTTTCAAAAGCAGGAAAAGAAAAATTGCGTAGGGGTTCTGTTTTATTAAAAAGTTACCAGAATAATACTAAGTTTTTCCCAAAGTACAAGCCATAGACGTGGTTTCAGTAACAAGCATTTTCTTTTTACGCAAAATGGAATATTAAAGTGGTGTTACAGTTGGTTTGGCACCTGCCACCAAAGCTGATGGGCTGGGATTGCTGGATTAGATTCCCGGTCTGGCGATACCGAAGACTTGAGAAATGGTACTGGCGGCCTGTTCAGCTTCGTGCTTGGCGTTGGTGGCTGGGTGCAAGGGAACGGTTTGCTCGCGATGCTGCCATTGACTCATTACCAGTGCAACATTCACTGCGAAACCAACCGGGTGGCTCACCGCGCAAGCAAGCGGAGAAGGGCGTCGCAGACCACTCGTGACACTCCTAAAAGAGCACAAAAGCGAGTGTAATAAAACTGAACTGTTTTTTTAATTGCATTCATTAAGAACATCCAAAGTGTCCCATTAGCAATAGATCAGCCGCAACCAGGGGGAAGGGCAAGTGACCCCCGAAATTTTCATAAACATGTTTAGTTGTTAGGTACAACAACAATTTGCGATCATTATGCCTCCGAAAATATAAACTGGTTGCGGCCCTGCGTTAGGTAGTTTAGTGGTACTTTACATCGGACTTTTGACCTAATTACTAGCTTGTTACGGTTTCCAAGGCCATTAACGGGACAGTGCCCCTGAGATTATTTGACAAGTTTTCCACGATGGGAGTACTGGACAAAATTAAAGCTATATCGTTAATTATGGAGCATGTGTTGATTGTTTCAAATATTTTTCANAGACNACTTCCAGTTAACGCCATCGTGCTTGCNAAAGATTCACAAAGCAAGCTTTATAACAACGATGCCGTGGTTCCAGCTGGGTCAGGTGACGAACACGGTTGAGTAGGCTTGCGTGGAACAGACAGAAAGTTCTTATTTGCCGAATCCTTCCTCACAAGTATATGCACTTTCTCGGNCTTGAGCTGTGACTCAGAGCTTCCATTGCATATTTGCTTATTCAAGGAAGATTCACGAGAAGGAGGCTTCGATGACATCTTCACTGAACTTCGAGGAAAGCGAGAATCATCCTCCTTGCTGCGCACGGATTGCTCATCCAACTTTCTGTAAAGTAGCATCAAGCACCTACTAAGTGTACGTAAATATACCTCTTTTTGCACACTTGCTTTCTTGAAAAGTCGGGATCGGTCCAAGGATATACTGCTACGACGCCCAAGCCAGTTGCGTCACACTGGCCTTATTTTTTTGTCCCATAGAGAGCGACTACCAAATAGACAGTGCTATAACACAAAGCAAACTATACTACTGAACATTTTTGAAAGCCGCTCCGTTTTAACTCCTTTTATAAGTTGCTTGGAACACGAGCAAAGAAATTTGTGAATGTCAATCCCCACGTACATTAAATGTATGAAATTTTGTTTTCTCAAACTTTAACGTGTAGACAAGCGAGCTAACTCACTGGCTATTTTATAACGTACAACGTAACATTTCAAGCACTTCTATTGAAACGATTTTCTCAATTTTCTTCTGGAGCTATAGCATTGAGCCATGTACAACAAACATTTCGAAAATGTGGCCGTGCAATGTCATATTCAAGTCAAACTTACTTCCTCCCACACGTGAACAGTTGCACAATGGTGTTCTGTATGACGTTGGAGTAAAGCAGGGGGTTCAAAGCGCTATTGATAGGCAGCAGGATCACTGCTGATATGGCGTAAGCCTGAAACCGAAAGAAAAAATTATCTGCAAGCGAAAAGTAGGGGCGAAGCGAAAACAAACAGTGTTAAACTTCCACTGGCGCCCACCGCACGTATGACCGCGCCATAAATCAGTGCTCAAACGACTTGGTGGCGTCGTGGGCGACATGCAACAAAGAGGGGTAACTTCGTTACGAACAGTGTAAAGACATTGTGTTCGTCTTACGCTCGATGGCAAACAACCGATTTCGACACTGCGTTTGAATCAGCAGGGAATATGTGTGCTATAAAATATGACCAAGTGTTCTTACCTGCGTCCACAGCTTTACTGCTTTTACAACACTTTATGCAGTCCAGCGACGGTTTGACGAGTTTTGTCTGACAGCGGTCTATTTAAAGTTTTCTTTTTTCTGCGCTACGACGTACGGCAAACCAAGTCGAGAAAACAGCTTTGTTAGTTTTAATTTAATTTCACTCACAAATCAAAGTTCTGAGTGTTCGTAAAGCTCGCAACAAGAAACTTGGTTCTCTGCTCCAGTAAGAAGTTTTCAAACCTATGGGAAGGAGTCCATTGATAACTACGCGAATGAGACGATCCGGTCGAATGCATTTGCAACTTCTTGCACGTGATGCTGGCCTTCAATGAGATGCAGTAGAGCGTGACGGATCAAGAACTTGCTTTACAGTTCTTTTAATATGCGCAGCGTTTCTTTGAAGTTTATATTAAAACTGATATTTGTTTATATCAAAACAGTACGTTTATCTTTGAGGTTTGTATTAAAACTGTTATTTGTTGCGTTTATTCAATACTTTTTTCCATGACGTTGGTTTTAGTGGAAGTTGGAACGTTTGGGAATGTCCAAGTACAAATCGGTCCATTACAGTGAGATTCGAAACGGGCGTTTTTTCGATTAACGTTGTTTTGCTTCATGTTTTTGCAGAAAGGAGTTTGCTGCCACCGGGCGACAAACGACGGAACATTTAAGGATTTTCCAGGGTATTTTTCACTTCATCAAAAATCGTTTNTGTTACCCGACTTTCGAGGCCGGTTGTTCATTCAGTGCAAGCAGATGTAGTGTATAATATCACGAACATGCCTGATGCCAGTGTGAATTTTGAAGAGTGAATTGTATGTCTTTCTTAGCACGCGATGATAGTCAGACTGAACACTTTTTCATATCTTGTTTTTCTTATCCGAAATGCTTTGCAATTTAACCTCAGCATGATTGAGGTCATATTTTGTTTTTGTTTTCATAAAACCGAGCCTGTTAAAAATTGTAAGCGAAAATTCGAAAAACAGTTCGAAAAAAAACCAGCGAAAATTCGAAAAACAGTTTGCGCATCATTCGAAAATTTCGAATTGCGCATGCGCATGATGCGCAATTCGAGAAACAGTTTCAAGCAAAGAAAAAAAAACCGAAGGTAACAAGTTTAAGCAGTTCGACAGAAAAAACAAAACATGTTTTTGCAAACTCAACTGCAGTGAAAAACAGTTGTTGCATCTTATCGCGCACAAGTCAAATGACGCGTTTACTGAAAAACAAAAAGAAATAACAACCGCACTTATTTTGGCGCAGCACGTATTACGCGCATTCGTGGAAGAAACTTGTTGGAAATAGTAACTTTCACCGGCGCTGTGGTAAATATTTACTGAAAGTCGTCCAGTGACATTTCCAATTTACCGACGGCGAGTGAACGCATGCAACGACTGCGCATGCGTCTGATCTATTTTACTGAGCACTTGAGCAAAAAGGAAGTTTCCTTCATCTTGTTGCCGCCCACTTTGACAACGCGCAGGTTGGAAGTGTCGCGGTTCGCGCTGCAAAGCGGTTTAAGTGACGGCGCGATTTTACGTCGTCGTGCGTCAATGGACCTCCGAAAATAACAGCGATTTGCTGCAGTTGCGCGTTGATGTGATGACATCTCAATGTCGAACAGCTTGTCTGACGCTTTGTGGTTGCTTTAAACAAAAACGTTCGCAAGGGAACCCGATTTCTTTCATTACACGAAGCTATTTTCGGAAATTTAAACGGCAATGTCGTTTAAGAGATCGGGCGATTGTCACGTGTATAGCAAAGCGGTTAAAAGCCCGACGCAAGTAGCTGCGTTGTCAACACTATGTTCCAAAGGGGGAAGTTTTCTCGTGACCTCATTAAACTGATCTAAACTTTTAGGAGAAATACTCCCTCGATACAAGACAACCGCATTCACACAACGTTGACATATTCCTTGCTGTTATCTGAACGTTGCGATTATTCGAGGTGAAGCTACATTCGACAAGTGTAAAAGTTTTAGTAAATTTTAAATAACAGTATTTAGGTGTTTTTTCATTGTGCCACGCCCAGCGCCAATGTAGATCAACGGTTTTTCAAAAAATAACGTAATTTGAAAAAGAAACCACTTTTTCTCCCACGTCATGTCCGGTCAAATTGAGAAATGCCATGACACAGATCGGGAGCCAACAGATGAGGTCGCTGACCACCAAGTATGAAATGCGGCGCATCATGGAACTTTGTCTGCGAAACCAACAAAAGCAACTGGCAAAAGGAATGCTTTGCTGATTCTAGACTAAAGGTCAAAGTACAACAAACACGGCAACAATCACATGACCGTTGATGGTCACATGATGATCGTAAGAAAACAGGCTTTTTTCCGCAGAGTTAAACAACCTAAACTGCAACCTCCTCTATTTTGAAACCATTCTGTTCACCTACCTTGAACTTCGTTTCTTTGTGTTGGTAGTTTTGTACAATATGTACCCGTAGCATATCACGATGTAGAAAAACGCTACGAAATTGAAAACGACGATGACCTGCAATATACACGCAACTTCACTGCTTTGGTCTTACCAAGTTTCAAAATGGTGTTAACATTTTTGGTTGTGGCAAGATTATAATTCATATAAATTTTCTTTCGTGTGTTAACCAACAGACGTTATCACAACAGAACAGCTTTCTAGCCGGTAACACTTGAAATAATGCGTCCTCTACAATTCCTACTCAGGATACGAAGTACAGGTCGCGATAGTGTCGAAAAATAAATATTTTAAATTATTGGTTGTTATTTTGTAATTAAAAACGTCATCAGCTACTGAGCATTTCCTGATGTCCAGGTAAGCTGAGACCCCCAAAACTGTGACCACTATGACCCTTCTACAAGGATTTAAACAACAGTTTTGATTCATCAGTATATCAACGCTTATAGTTTAAAACATTTAAAGCTGGACTTTACATGCCTTAAGTAGTTAACTGGTTGTATCTCGCAAATTTTGTACAATTTATATCAGTGGCTCTATTTGCTGACTCTTAAGTTTTCTAATCATTTGCGTTTTTTTAAAGTACGATGTGCTGTACATAGAAAAATTACTGAGTTCGTGAAATCACAGAACTATCTAAAAGTTGTCTTTTTATGTACGTTTTTTGTCATAATGCAGTGCATTTAATAAAACCAACAGGGCAATTTGATAAGCATAGATGGACAATAGATTGAAAATAGACAGTTTTGAGGCGATATTAAAAAATGGTCTGAACTCATTATGCTCAGTCTATCGATGTTGCAGCGTTTCGCTAAGTCCACCGCAGACAGCGGTTTCTCATCGTCATTATACACGATTAAATCTTTATAATTCAGACAAACGCCTGAAGCAGCCAAGCAATTTAAGTTCGTTTTGATTCGAAGATATTTTTTCGTGAAACAACGCATGATTAGTAAAACAATAACTAACGCGGTTCCGAAGCCACCCAAGCTATTACAGAAAAGCTGTTCGAGAACTCATTGCTGCAACGCCAGACGCACACAGCTGCACTGCACGGGTCGACTGAAATATGGATTTTGCTCCAGCAACTTCTTACGAGCGTATCAGGGAAGAAATAAGTCTCAATCCTAGCATGAATATCCAATCCACTGCAATTTGTTAAAGATGCCACAAAATCAAAACGGGAAAGATGCTCAAATCGCATCTCGGGAAACTTTTGGATTGTTTCCACTAATTTTAACGTCATGTCGTCTTTGCGCTGATCAACAACCATAGCCCGAATTTCACATACCTCCGGCTTACTCCAGCACTAGCACTCGGCAATATTGGTCAATTCAACAGTGATGGGCTATTACAAAAGCACAAAAACTGTTGAGAACTTTCAGACCTACTGTACATCATTCCAACCTTTCCAATAACTGTTTTAATGGTTACTTAAATAATCCAAAGTTTTTGTGAGCAAAATTACGCCAAACATTCAGAAAATTGTAGCAACATGTAGCAAAGCAAATTTAATTCAGGTTGGTTGATTGACGATAGGCAGCCATTTATCGTCAGACAGAAATTTGATAGTCCAACCTGTTGTTACGTTATGGATGACGTATATTGCTTTGTGATGAAAAATAACTTACTCAAACAAATAGTTCACGTTTCAAACATTTTGCGCAGGCTATCAGACACCTTTAGTCGTTCGCGAAATTTTTTTGTAAGAGGCTTATTGCTCTCAAAAATGCGAGAGCCAGGTACTTTCCGAACTCGCCGACCTGCTGCGCCGAGCTGGTTGCAAATGACTGGTTTGATGAAAGTTTGATTCAGAAAAACAGCCAAAGTCAGCTGAATGTAAATTAGACAAACTTTCGCGAAACGATTAGTTTGTATTTCGCGCTTGGTCAATTACTTCAAACACCGATGACATTCATAAAAATTGGTAACTTTGTAGAAACTGGTCTATTTCTCCATAATCTAAAATCACGTCATTATTTAATAAACCAACATCAGCCATAGTCGTTTAAAATCAACATAACTCTTGAATCTCATAAAAATCATTTTTGATCCCCCCTGTATGCCGCCCACTGCAAAATTGTTAATACATATATTAATTATAACCGGAGTTTATATTTAGGGGTGTGGCNAGGTTGGGCGCGTAACCGAGATAAAGGCACTAACCTTCAGATTTACAAGTGGTTCACTGTCAANGANTGGTCGATCACTAAGCATCTTCTACACCAGGGCTTCTTAANCTGTGGGTCGCGACTCCATTTGGGGTCGCGATATCTAAATGTGGGGTCGCGAAACAAATTATCAGAAAAAAACGTTTTGCTGGACTTTATAAAAAATAGAAAGTAGGCTTGCAGTGAAATTATTTGTTCATTTCTACTGCATTTTTAGGGGCAACACCGTGTTTCAACCTATCAGCTGTTTACTAGGATGTCTGCCTGAGTTATCGAATGATAACTAACCAAGCAAGCACAACACGTTATGCGTTATTACGTCATCATTGTTGCAACGTACTGGCAGATATCGACCTTATTGCATTCATTCCGACATGAGGGCAACTGGAATTTTCAAAACAGAGTTTATGTGAATTTTGAATTAAAACAAGAAATGAATACACAGCCATTTCTGAAATAGCCTTAATAAATCTTTGCCCTGTTGTACAACATATTTATGTGAAGCAGCATTTTCAAAATCAACAATCAAGTTCATAAAACGAGCTTTTTTGAAAGGTGTTGAGAATGTTCTTCGTCCTGCGTTTTGTACGAATGGATGATCTGTGAAAAAATCATGAACTGCATCCATTTCGTTAGTTGTGCTTGACAACGTTTATAAACAAAATTGTTTGTTAACATTTTATTCGCTTTGCTGTTTCCATAACGGGGTTCTTTCATTATATTTTCTTTCGTGGGGACTGTGTGCGTTTTTATTATTTNACCATAGACAAAAATGGCACTTGAAATTTGAAATGGGACGTTTACACGTATTATTAACGTCTTGACTCTGTGCGTCTTCAATCNTGGCTCTGTGGTATGTATCAATGGGGTCGTATAGAAACTTCATTGTTGAAGTGGGGCCGCAGAACAAAAAAGTTTGAGAAGCCCTGTTCTACACACGCATTTGCAATTGATTATGAGTTGGGAAAATCACTTCCCATGAAAATGCTGGTTTATGACTATTCTTCAAACGACAACAAGACACTATTGAATGAGAATTTAATAAAGCATCGCTTGCTACAAGAAAAACCTGTGTTGCCCAAATCTGGAAGATTTTTCAAAGATGATTTGCAACAATCATCGATTTGTCTAATATGACAGAAATGACCAAGCCCAGGCAGGTAGCACTAGCACTAATCCACGAAATCCAATTGGCAGCAACAGACATTCACCTCTGAAAATACTTTTCTGCACTTCAGTCTTGGATATTCGCGCGTAACTGCACGTTGTTGCGGTACTCTCTTGCTACACAAACAAGAAATAGCAACGTACCACTGAATGTTCCCATCCTATGTCGCCTTTGTGAACGTAGAGCTTTGGTAAGCAGACACTGTGTTCGCTGTAGTACCCGAACTCCCCACGAATTGCTCCAGCGCCGAAAGTGGTGGTCATGGCGTCTTTTAGATGAGACCATGAGTCTTTCGGGTGCTACCGAGAATAATGAGATAAAAGCAAAACCAATCATTTCTGGCGACAAATACACACCTGACAAAGCAGTTAATGCAATTACACCGACAGTATAAAGTAGTAGAGATACCTACGCGGGCACAAGCGTGATTCAAAAGGGGTATAATATTGCAAAAATTCAAGTTGACTTTGACATTACGTTTTTAAATTAGGGAGTTTAAAATGGGGTGAAGTTAAAGAGTTGTCAATCTCTATCCGTTTGTACATATATGTTTGTTTGAGCATATGCTGCATCTTATAACAAGCAAGTTCATCAATTCACGGGAGCGTGGCAGAATAAGCAGGTCCTTGATTTTGTTGAAGCGGGTTTTCTCGCTTATGATGCGGTGGTTAGTCGTGTCTGAGATAACGAGTGAAAAAGAAAGAAGTACATGTTTTTGTATTTTATTTCTGGTGACGGCAATTGGCGGAAGGCCGAAGCCTGAAATTTGCTTCTTGCCGGGGCGGTTGACGTGAATGCTCTTGTCCAAGGAGCGCTACGGCAATTCACTCAGTGGCACTTCCAATTGCGCATCGAACACTCAACGTTCCAATTGAGAGGCGGACAATCTACTACTGAACTATCGCCGCCCATAAAGTAGATGCTGACGTCACACGACACCACAGGCAACAATGTTGAAAACTACTGTTACAAATAATGGTTTACATCATGCGTTTGTTCATGGAATATTTCTTAAGATGCCAATGAAAAGTTTGTAACATCTTATGGAATAGCGTCAAATTGTAAAATGTTAAAAGACCCACAGCATCAAGGATGTGACGCATCAGATTATTACTCAAAGCACAGTATTCCTCGTTTGGTTTTTCGACGTAATGGCAAAAGATTTTCTCCACCTGTCTTGAATCATAGAGAAAGATAAACGTTGAAATTTTAAAACCAAACTATTGGTACACGTGGGGTTAAGATTAAATGCTTTTCGCAGGTTATTCGGCGGAGTCAAAGTCACTAGTCAAATAGTGATATCCAGGTGATCATTTAATCCGGAATTCAAACGTCGGCCGAAATAAAGCGATTACTCACAAAATAAATGGCGATCATGGACAGAAGGCTTACTTCAATCTAAATCAACTCCTTGACCAAAATCATTATGACCAATGTACCAGATTGCAACACGTCTTCTGATCTTTTACGCTTTACCTATTACTTTGATCGTTTGCTACCTCAAAACTACGTTTTTTACGTTCTGTGAAACGTTTCATCAGCGCAAGAAAAAAAGAAACCAAAAATTTGCTGGTTAGGGGACTTGCTATGATTCTACCGCAGCCACCAGTACGGCAAAAACCGAGTGTTGGAGTAACTTTTAAGTGATTTCGAACAAACTTCCAAACAATCTAGACTCGCAAGGGTCAGGGGCAGATCCAGGGGGGGCGATTGGGGCGATCGCCCCCCTAAAACCTACGAAAGTAACTTTATTCACCATAATTTAGTACAATGCGGAAAACGGCATTCGCGATATAAGGCCATTTTGTCGTCCATTGTTTTGTCACAGCAGTGTTGTGAAGTATACTTCTTCTCCCTTACAGTAGTGAACGCATAATGAGCCTTGACAGCCAAATATTGCTGAAATCGNCCCCCTAAGATTACTGGTTGGATCCGCCCCTGGCAANGGTAGACAGTTTGATCAAAATGTCAATGTTGTTTCAACTTTTTTGTGAGAAGAACGAAGTTGTAGTAATGGCTAAAAATTTGATAGATTGATATCTGTAATTGTCCATTCGCGTTCGCAAACAGTGACCTTCTCAAAATTACAGACTATTTTTTTATTTGACCCAGTAAATTTGTGTCTGAATACATCTTTGGAGCAATGAAATGGCATAACAGTACTTTTCCCACCTGATTAACGCCAGTTCCATTGTAAAAAAGAGGCAGTTTTTTCACAAAATCCAGCAAAGTCCTGCGATCAACGATGTCTCGCTGAAAGTGAGGATTGTGTTGAATCCAGATGTGAGATTTGAATGACAGCGACTCGGGCGCCATGACAGGAAGGACCGCTGAGAAAAGCGATGAATTCATGAATCAAACGTCAGACTTGCGCAACTTAAGGAAAATTGCGCTATTTCTGATGAAGTTCTTGTAATGTGCGTCAAACTAGAAATAAGAAAAGATTTTCGTGACACCAACCTGTATTAGCTTCGCGAGCGAAATGTTAATCTCTGCCGATCTGCGTAAATGGTGATTAAAACGGAAAGGTCGCTCTTCCCGTTTGATTATTTCGAGCATTTGCAGAGAAAAAAGGCTTTTACAAAAGAAACGAGATAGTGAAAAACGCACTGAATTGAAAAAATTTGGTAAGAGACCTTCGTTCGACCCATATCTCTGCTTAAATTAACAGCAGTACTCACCCAAGAGAAATGAGATTGTCCAAGCCAGCAGGGCGAACCACTGGGCTTTCATGTGGTTGAGGTCATTGCACTTGTACGGCCACATAACGCCGTACACGCGATAAGAAGTGAGAATAACGAGAATCAGAACGGAGTTGACGCAAGACAGCACGGCGAGCGTGCCTAGAAAGTCACACGTGGCCGAACTCCTCCAAGGCTTGTCCTCACGGCAGTATCTGCCTGAGGTTTGCGCCGCTTTCGACGCCAGTATGATCAAATACACTCCCATCAGGAAGTCGGCCAGGGCGAGATTGATGACAAGTACGTGATTCGTCTTTGCAAAAGGTCTTTTGTTCTTCATCTTGTCTTTCGCCCACAAAAGGTTGTAGAGAGTTTCGCCGAACACTGCCATGTTGCCTACATTTATATATACAGCAATACAGCAACGGTGTACACATATAGTAACGGTGGAAAGGTGACGGTTTTCATATTTAGAATATGGAAAATTATGCAACGCTGTACGAGCAGAGCTGCGATAGATTGAAACAACCTTGCCGAATACATGTACGGGACGACCTCAATTGATTTTCGTTTTCGACAAGCACGATGCGCTCCCCGACGATATGTGAATCGCACTTCAAAGGCAACAAATACAACAGTTTTCAATAAAAAGTAAAAATGCACCTTTTGTACAAACCAATAACATCACAAGGAAATATTGGAAACTAATAATTGATTATTTTTCTGTTTTTTAAAGCTTGTGCTCATTGTTTTGCTCACTTGATAAACGACGCAACATTGCGCGGACATGAAAACCATGCTTGCCAGAAACTTGTTTAAGTTATGTTAACAAAACATGCCACAAACACTGTTGGCATCATACTCATTTACAGTCATGTACAAATCTTGAATTGAGTTGCAGTTGCATTTCGATAATAATTCTCCGTGGGTAAACTAAGTCATGTGAAATGCAAATACAAGTGATGCATAGTTACCCAGAATAATGTTTAAAATGATGGTTTTAAACCACAGCGACATTGCAATAAAACACGAAATGCCCGAAAAAAGGCGTTCCGCAGAGCAACGACTAAAGCACAACCGTCTTGCGATATTTGGCGACGCTCTTAAAAACCAACTTGTTTCAAAAGACACAAAGAAAAACAAAGTGAATAATGTTTCAAACATCACGCTAATTTCATGGTTTCCAATCCTTTCCGGCTGGCCCTTTTCCCTTGCCAAGCAATCCAAGATTTGCTGCACTGAAGTTCGGTGCCATATTTTTGTGCCGCAGCACCACAGTTGCACCGCAGCACCACAGTTGCACCGCAGCACCACAGTTGCACCGCAGCACCACAGTTGCACCGCAGCAC
>JGI24159J19872_10000479_pt1 | contig 35574 bp, 24 predicted proteins | sample Ectturendosymbi4_FD_19872 | JGI IMG/M metagenome (IMG submission 19872) | reverse complement strand
TCAAATTGGTTCCAAGAACTATTATAAAATCTACAGTAGATACTTCCGAATCTCGTTGTTTTTTTTGCGGACACAACCAGCACACTACTTCTACTAGCAAAATATAGATTCTTTAAATATCTTTAGTGTTTACATTATTTTCCTCACTTGGACGCAGTATGAGAGTCTTTAAAATTTATTTAATTCCGTGTAATTCTGTGGAAATCATTTACGAGGAAGACACCCTGGTAAATAATTAACAAAATGTAAATTATAAAATTATAAAAAAGGCAGACGTGACTTTTGCACGACGCACCAATTTCGCAATAAAATCTACTACGGTCTGGAGACTTTTGTTGGGTTCAGATGCTGGGCAATGCTTCTTCGAGCAATGCTATTTGTTACTTCATCCCAGGTTTCTCTGCCAGATGAACTCAAGTCATTTCAATATTTTCAAACGACATGATAGTATTTGATTTTGTTACAGAGTCACATTGCTGTGTGGAATGGCAAACAAGCTGCAGTCTATGAAGTGACCCCAAGTGCCCAAACTGCTCTAGGTACTTAACATTTCTGGCTTCCTTTATACAAGCTATTACTTTATTTTTCATTGTCGAAGATAACTTGCTTGTGAACGATATCTACAAATGCACCCGGCGGCTGCGGATTTGATCATAAAACACGAAAGTGTTTTTGTGGCCACGATGGTTTGTGCATGTCTTAGGCATGAAATGCTGCTACAACAAAAGGCATAATGAAGTTATTTTCAGAGACATTGTAAGCTTTGACAGCAAACATTTAACAAACTGCAATAACCGGCAGCCGGATCCTGTAAACAAGACTGTAATTATCTATGAAACAAACAAGTTTCAGCAGATACTTTTTTTCAAAAAAAAAATTGTTGAGGACATTTTTAGATCAGAATTGTTTAGTTTGTGTGGTAGGGTACATGTTGAGTTTTTGATTTGACATGCATTTATTTTTATAGAAATTCCTGTGAACTTGCCCATTCCTCTAAGCACCCTATGTTTCATTTGTTCATCCATTCAAAGCCCGTCGAATGTGAAGTGGCGTTACATATTATTTCGAATATTAATTTTTTGTGAAGTAGTTGCTTCGCTTAGAATGTTGTACATGTTTAAATTATGTTCTTTTGGTCACTTATTTCTGAATGTTGACTACGGTAAGTTGCTGTAACACAGTGTTATTGGTTGGTTAAAAAAACAGTTGCTGAGGTGTTAAATCACTTTGAATGCATTAGTGTTCTTCCACAAGGGCATTCTAATATGGTTGTGGTAATAGTGTGGTTTTGATCCATTCTTTCTATGATCATGTGCTCTTTTCTATTTTGTGCAGGTATTTTTAAGTGCAATTCAAACGTTGTAGCTCTGCACGACCAAACCATTTTTTGCGTTGAACAACCAGTGGATTCAAAAGATCGAACTAAAATTCAAGCCATGAATTTTCAGGTGAAATCTATATACTCCTTTGCTGTTGCATTTGTATTGGTGTTTGCGAAAGCGAAGCAGGCAAAAAATCCAAACATCTATCATGACTGCATCAACATAAATCTCTTTATCAGCAGCCGCAAACAAGCTTCCCACGCATTATATGCTCTTGAACTTTCGCGTTTTGTGATACTGCTGCAGTGTTGCACGTTATTATTTTCATCGAAACGGAAATGGTTTGCTGCAGGTTTGTGTGTTTCAGTTTGCAATTCACAGTTGTTCAACTTGCTTCTGAGGCACATGATGTTTCTGAGCAAAATGCTTCACTCAGAATATACATAGTATGTTGCTATTTGTTCTGAAGAACTTATAATTTCAGGTGTTGCAGGGTCAAAAATTAAACAGAAGAGAGGTTAAAATGCCGATCTCAACATTTTTGCAATTCCTCTCTACAGAAGTTCAGTATAACCAGGTTAAAATATGTTTGTGCTCTCATGGCCCGACGCTATAATACGTTCGTCAGATACTTAACAGCCACAAAATATAAAATCAATATTAGTCGTAACAAAAGCGATTAAGAATGCTGGTCATTTTCAGTCATTTAAAAGTATTGCAGTATAGTCGCTAATCTTATACCTAGGTCAGTGAAATAGATCAGCACTTTATTGCACAGATTTGAGATCTTGGAGGCGATTCAGAAAAAAGTGTTCCAATAAGTTCGCACTTAGTTCACTTTTGCTTGTGAGATTGTGACAAGCTCCTTTTTACAAACAAAAGAATCAGTTGCGATGTTTCCGTGATGGTAATCTTTTGTCTAAATTCTGACGACTTTTTCACTTTTCGTCTGGATGATTTGTAATTTGTTTTTACGAAATATACCTAAACAATAGTTGGTTAAGGTTTTGTAGCGCATTTCATTTTACCTTTTTCTTATCGTTTTTGTTTTTTAAATGTTTCCAGGGGACTGTGAAACAATTAATTCATGTCCAAGAAAATGAAGGTGACCCTGATCTTATTTCTATATCTGGAGATTTTATGGTGGTTGGGACCACTGCTGGGTTTATTAAAGTCTATGATTTGACGAGAAGGTAGTTTACTCTTTTTTAACGATTTATTGCTTTTCACATGTATGTATTGTATTACCATCCCTATGTATGTGCACCAACATTCATTCGTATCAACGAATCCTTGCTTTAGTGAATTTAATTTTATGCATGCAATTGATTCGATATGTTTCAGATTAGTTGGATGCCAGACGACCATAAATATATAATCAAATCTCCATAAGACGTTGCAGACAATTTTAGTACCTCTTAGAATTGGAAATTTTTGTTGAAATTTACCTTTTGTTGAGTGCATTTTTACAGAACGTGATTCAATCGAAAATCAATTTTACATGCTTCATCTGAACAAAGTATTTTGACATGATTAACTGAAAAAAATATTTTGAAACGTTTCGCTTAACCGTTACTTTTTGCAGAGACGCAAAATTGCTCTATAGCAGCAAAGCGATGAGTGAAAGCTGCAAAGATTTCAGCAAATTTGAAATGGTCTCCTGCAACCACAATGGTAGCAAAGTCGCGTTCTTCGGTACCAAGGTAACAGTTGCTTTTTTCAAACGTTATAATGGAAAGCCGTTGATCAGTTTTCACTGAAGGTATCTTTTCTAGTTTGTTGTTTTTACGTGGCAAGTAACTGAATTCGGCATGGCTTAGTACGGAGTTTAGAAAATTGATAATATTTCATAAAAAAACGCAATGGAGTTCGTCGATGTTCTGTTGTGTTACTAAAAGTGCTTTGCGAATTTTTTGCGTCTCACTCAATGATAAATACAGTACCATTTCAACGCCGCGTGTTTGGGAAAAGTGAAAAGTGAAATTGAAGCTTTACGTTTTGGTATGACAGCCAGCAGGTATCAAGTTGAAGGAGAATCATAAGAAACGCTCCGAAAACAATTGCTTTGACTTCTGCTAAGAAAAGTATAAAATGAAAAATCCAATGTGGTTCAATCCTAATCTGTCCTGTGATAGTTTGTCAAACTTCGAAGTTTTCCCAATTTTTCCACTTGCACGGGTCGGCCGCACAAGTCCTGATGCTGGTGCTGTAGAAAACCGTGCGTCGTTCAGAATAAAATTAATGTCTTTTCTTCAGGAAAGCAACCAGCCTGATTCGAGAGTCTGGGTTTACGACACAGAAATCGATAAAGTCTTCGGCTTCGATTTTTCATCTGGGAAGAACGACGACCAGGATGAGTTCACAAATGATGCCGGCCCTAAAAGCGACATGGAAGAGTAAGTTATGATTGGTTTGAAGAACGTTGCTCGTGAAGAATCCCACTGTTGATGTAATGCAGTCTCACTTTGCTGGTAACGTCCAATTCGCAGTGATCTGGTACTAAACGATTTCACCACAGCGTCATTGGAAACACAAACAAACCTCTTAGGGCTGCTGTCTCCGCGACCCCCCCGACAGGAAAAGCGGGTGTGAAAATGAATGGTTAGAAACATTGCATGCTTGAAACCACCTGAGTTTCCAGAGTGTGTGGCAATTTTTAAGAAAAATTATGCATATCTTGCAAGAGTTGGGCCTGTGCAACACTAGTTATCTCTATGTTTTTTTTATTTCATTCTTTTGTTACCATCTCAGACGCCCTGTAACTTACGCAGTAATGAAAATAAATGCACTGCCTGCTTTTGATTTTACGTGCAGGGTTGGTCAGCTTGTTTCATGTTTCTTGTGTCGCATTTAAGTGATTGTTGCAAAAGAAAACCAGCTTTGGGTAGAGTCTACTCATGAGAATGTTTAAATTGTTCGTGGGTGTTCCCACCAACACATCATTGCCTTTCATGGCAATACGATTATTCTGTCGCTCGATTAAAAGCGTGTGTAAGAAAAAATAGTTGCAAAATGGGTAATTATTGGCGAGCCTGATCTTCACAAACGTAAGAATGCATTATCTAAACAGCAGACACTGACGTAAAATACGTTTTCGTTGTGTGGATACAACGGCCAGTTTCGTGCCGCTGGCCATGCCCTTCAAAGTTTTGCGTATTAAAAATTTCTACCCTTCCAATACTTGGTGCAACTAGAATTCTTGCTTGCTTCTACTTCTTGCTTTTACTTAATTTTTTTTGATAAAACGTTGACTGAAACAAAGTCTTCTGATCAGGGGATTGCATCTATTTCTTATCATCTTTTGGTGAACGGGTGGCTCCGTTATGTCAGATTTAAATCAAGATCTGTTCTTCATCAGGAGCAGGGCAGACGCGGCTTTGGAAATCGCAGGACGGATTCCTGTCAGTGTCTGCTGGGACGCGATCGAGAACAGAATGTTTTCCTGTGAAGCGAAATTACTTCCTCAGTCGGAAAAGCAAATCGCAGCAGAACAAGCTTCATTCCGCAAACACAGTTCAAGTGATCCTCAACCGCAGGGGGTATTTATTATTGCTTGAATTTGTATTTACTTTTAGATTCGGTCGTACTTTCAGACAACGTTTAATTGCTGTTATTAAAGTTGCAGTGATTCTGGAAGCTAAACAATAAAAATAGTTTTGTTATTTATCTGTTTTCACTTCGCAGTTCTGGTGGACTGGCCCAGGGACACTAAACTTGTGGAAGGGCAAATACGGGGGTGTTTCCGCTCGGCCATCGCGTAGAGAGTTCGTGGCTTGTCCATGAAACAATTGTGTGTAGCGTTGCAACCTCTCCGCTGGCGTTGCGTTGAATGTGCGATTCACCACGAACGGGATGTGCGCGAAGAACAAGACCACATATATGTGGCACGAACAAGCAATATCGAGTGATTGCGGCGTGTAATCACTGCTGATAATAACATGTGAACGATTGAACATAATAACTAGCGTACGTGGATTGATCTCGTTGGGTGAACTCTATTGTTGTTGCTTGCTGCCGCAGTGTGAAGCTTTGCGCACTTGCCGGTCGGGCTTTCCGATCAAAACAGTAGGAGGATGTGGTGTCATTTGGTATGCTGTAAGTTTTGCAACAAGACAAAATTAACTTGTGTACCTTTGCGAACCGTTCTCGACTATATCTGTGATGCCTTAATGCAATCCACGTGTGCATGTGATGCAGTAACACAATATAAATATGTTTGTGATGCACTCGTGCAATGTAAGCTGTCATCACAAACGCAATAAAACAGTTTTTAGGAGGTGGTTTTAAATGCGATACATACAGCGCTGCAGAGCAGGGAAAATATTTTATTGGTCCGAACCAAAGTTGTGCTTTTAAGCAAAGCTTTGTCTCATAGTTTGATAATTTTTTTCTTTTCAGAACAACGTCATGGTTGCGTCATTTTATTGTACGCAAGACCAAGGCGTCATTTTACACGATTCCTTCAACTTACCGAGCAACTATGAAAAACTTGTCGGACTGAAAGTGCCGAACTTCTACTTTACGAAGTCTGTAAGTATTTTATGTTGCCGTCTGTTTTTCAGTCACCTCTCAGTTTAAAGATGCATCTGGCGCAGCGAGCCATTTGATATTATTTACCGTAAATAAATAATTCATAAACAATTAAGTGTCGTACTGCGAATTGCAGTGTCATGCGTTTGGTGCAGTGCTGTCAGATGTGCGGCGTTCCACGATCTTTCCGGTGTCAAACAATCACATGGTTTCCAACGCACACCTGACAACCATGCGATCCCGTGCGCTCCTGCAGCCTCCTGTTCCCAGCAGGAGGAGGTGTCCCGGGCATGGGGGGGGGAACAGGTCAAACGCTTGTTGTCAGAATGAGAGAAGCTTCATCCAAATCAAAGATCAATCGTCGAATACGGTTTCTGGAAATAACAGAAACGAATCTGAGAAATAGTTTTATTTACAGTAAATAAAACGCACGCTTGCAATTCTGGTGTCAAGGTTAAATGGCGAACCGCAAATACGCAGTCATCGTTTGTCTGCGAGCGTCAGTAAGCATGTCACAAATCAATTACGTAACCGTACCTTGTCTAGCTCCCCCGGGCAGAGTGAAAGCAGTTAACCTCTGGCAGTGGTTATTGTGAGTAATAATGACTTTAGTGACGTTTTCGTTGCTGTGCCCCTCAACCAAGGTGTGATGTTCTCTTCACCACTTTTGTGGAATGTGTTGTATTTATGTCGCCTGGTGGGTCTAGATGGGTGGAGCCCGGATCTCTGGTGGGTGTAGATGGGGCCGGAATCTCGTAAAGAGTTGGGACTTGGCTGTAGTGTCGTTACCGCGATGTTGATTTGCAGGGCCGCAACCAGCTGATATTTTCGGGGGGACAAAATGATTGTACCTTGTACCTAACGGATAAACATGTTTTTGTAAAGTTCGAGGGGTGCAATTGCCCAGTTGACCCACCCCCTGGTTGCGGACCTGTTGATTTGTATCAATGACATCGTATCATACAGCAATAAATTAGAATGTCGTTGCCACTTTGTCATTGTTTTGATCAGATGTTGCATGGGTACTCGTCAGCATACTATTCAATGGACGCATGATGCTAGGTTGGGTAGCTTGATGTCTTCTCTGTTCTTCTCCATTTTCATGTAGCCTCGTTATCGTCATCTTGCTCTTTGCACTCAGGATGCATCTGCGTCACCTTCAGAACTCAATGCAGAAGCACAAGAAGGCGAAGAGGATAAATGTAGAAGAGTATGTTTATGTCTTTCGTGAACAGCAAAACTTTGCAAATTTCATGGCGTGTTTACATGGCCCTTAATAGTTCTGTGGCCCACAATCCTTGCCAATACAGTATAAGCACAACTGCTCTGCGTGCACTGTACGACACTTCGGCAACCTTTAAACCACGGCCGATTGCGGCTTTCAAGTTCTATACCAACCGGAAAGTAGTGTCGTTGAAAATAAGTGCAAGCGTCAGTTAGCGAGTAAAAAAAGATTTGTGAGCATGACTCAGCAAAGAAAAGACCACACTTTGTCACAGAGAAGTACGCTGTGTAATCATCCTGTTAGTAGTTTTCTTCAACTTCACGAAATCATGTTTCATGGAAAGCCTTTTGTTTAACAAATGTGATCCGTTAATCAAACTACTTGCAGACGAAGTCTCTGCGGAAGAGGATGCGGGACTTTGTTGGTTTGAATGAAAGCGACGAAGCCTCAGTCAGCGCTATGCTCAGCTTCTCTTATTACCTCGCCATCGGGGACATGGACGAAGCTTTCAAATCGATCAAGTTAATCAAAGGGTGAGCTGACTTCGTTGTCAAGTGTTGGAACGTTTACGGTTCAATGGGTTTTCAGCCTCACGTCAGCTGTTGTCGCTGACGTGGTCATGCGCAGAGTTGGTGCAGTGACGTCACAGTCGATATAGAGCTGGGGTTGTCAGTTTGGTTGTTAGTTCGTTTGCCCAACGTCTGTATGAACTTACAGTGGATCCAGTGGTACCACAACTGCGTATGTCAAGCCTGCCCGACCCGCGGCCCGCGAGGTTGTTTTAAGTGGTCCGCGATGTAAGAAGTTCGTAAGCAGACTTTTTAAATTTTTTTTTATTTTTTGATTGGCTCAAGTATATTTGCCATCAAAACACACCAAAATTATAGCTGTTGTTTCGGTTACCACTCAAAAACTTGCATAACAAACGCTTCGAAAATATGTCAGTTTTTTAGATTTGGTTTACATCCATACAAGTTGGCAACACTGCGTGCAACTATAGGACTCAATATCACCTCGTGTTATCGCATGAAACTTATCAAAATCAAGGGATTTGTTACGTCACAAAAACCTTTGTGGCCCGCAATAAATTTCCTCGTGTGAAAGTGGCCCGCAACACTGAAAAGGTTGGGCAGGCCTGGCGTATGTGAAAACTTTTAAAAGCATGAGTTTCACCAAAAATGAATGCTGGGTTTGTAAGCGAGATGCTGTGGCAGTGCACATGAGGAAGTACGTGTCTTGTTGGGAGCTTCAGGTCAATCACTGGGAGTTTGAGAATCCAAGCCAGTGATTTTTTTTCCTGTAAAACAAATCAGTTGCTTTCATACGACACAGCTCAGTTGCCATAAACAAAGAAAACCCAATCGTTTTGTAATTTATTTTCAAATTGTGTGCAGCGATTCGCTGCCTATGAGGTCATAACCACGTCATGACTTTAAAAAAATAATTTCCGCCGCTTCTCAAAATTTTCACTAAGTTTTTTTTGGCTGCATTTCTGATTTTTGATGTTGCATCCTCCCCATCTGTTTCGCAACCACCACCTCTTAGTGATCCGTGTGCGTCTACGACATCGTTGAGTCATCGCCAGCAGTGGTCATTCCTAAATCACTTCAGTTCACTTTGAGGACCGGTCAGAGTTACTGGTCGAACCATCATTTGCAACTCAGGACGTCTCGCAAACCAACCACTCAGACGTGTTTTGTTGAAAGGGCACTCCAGCTGAGTTTTGCTTTTGACTCGAATCGTGGAGTCGGCTCTATGACACGAGTTTACCCGTCAGCTGCAGTGCAGTGGCAGCCCGCCACCCGCAAATAGTGGTTGTTGCCCCGAACGAACATACCGTTGCAATCTGCCAAGAGCTTGTACCTGCTACACTCCATTACTGACCGTCATGCAACTTCAGAACGAAGAGTGAGATTGTCGAGTCGGTCAACTTGATGCACCTTTCACGCGTTGAACTCTAATCGAGTAAAACATAAGAACGGACGCGACTTTGATCATCGACTTTATTGATTTTGTACAAAATGATTGACTTTAATCACCCGCTCCTGAGCATTTGTATGGTTTTCTTAACTCTTTGAAAAGGTTGTGGTGGAGCACCAAATATGGTAGTTTTTACACCAATGGTAAATTTACAAAGATTCCACTTCTTGTTTTTCTTATTGCTGAAGAAACTCTATGGAGTCAAGCAACAGGTCAGCCACAGGTTGCCGCTGATGATTTCATTCAACTTGTCTCGATCTGGATTTAAAAATAATAAGAAAAATGCGCAACCTTTTTGAGGGGTGCCCATCAGTGGTGAGGGTGCAGGACAGTCTTGCAAACGATAACCGAAAATGTTTTTACAGATGTTTCGCCGGCAGTTGAATCAAACATCTTTGTTTTCCCACTTCACTGGATGCGACTAATGTCTGATTTGTTTCTAGAGAGAAGGTTTGGGAGAGCATGGCCCGCATGTGCGTCAAATCACGCCGGCTCGATGTTGCCAAGGTGTGTCTGGCCAACATGGGCCACGCAAGGGGTGCACGGGCCCTGAAAGAGGCCGAAAAGGAACCAGAACGTGACGCGCGCATCGCCCGACTGGCTGTCGAGCTTGGCATGAACGTAAGAACGTGCTCATGTGCTGGCGGCGCTGCTTATATTTGGTACGTCACTTCCATCTTCATTTCAACAGGACGAAGCGGAAAACCTCTACAAACACTGTCAACGTTACGATTTGTTAAATCTGTTCTACCAAGCCACAGGCCAGTGGGGGAAGGTGCGTTTTGCTTGTGTCCGTTTCGCGACCCTGTTACCGTGCAAAGTTCCATTTGCACATACTGCTGTAGATGCGCTTGTTTTGTTTATCTCTCTGTTTTATGTCAAGAGTAAGAGATTGGTGGACGATTTTATGCAACAAAAATGAAAAAAAGTTGTTGTATTCGCTAATCTAAAATTTTTGAATATGGATGTCACTTGTAAACCGGAGCTTAAAAGTTACGATTGGATGATATTAAAAAACATACAAGATCTTCTGGTATGCAAGCGCTGACTGTAACGATAATATTCTCCTGTTTGTGGTGCTCACGCGACTGTGGTGCTTGAGCAGCAGATAATAACCAACAAGTGGGAAACGTATGTTCAGCCTTCACCTAAGTTGACAATTTGCATACCCTTTGAAATGTGTCCGCGTTAGCTTAGTGGTCTAAGTGCTAAAGGGTTCAGGTAGTATCCGACCAGAACAGATGAGTAGTGACCATCTTTGTATATCACAACATAGTTTTTACTGACATCGCAGCGATAACTGCGATTCATTAACATTATGACGTGGAAAAAGCCATTATTTTCTGCAGCGAGCAAAGCAAGAACATCCGACGCGTTGTGATGATGATTGGTGCTTTTTTATTGCCATTATTTGTTATTGTGCGTTCGCATTCTAAATCCTTTCCCCCAATCCAGACTTGGGTCCAGTGTCTACTCACTGCACAAAACGCAGAAAGCTCAGTGTTCGCCAGGTGGACATGTTGTGGTCAGAACCAGTCATGTCGTGGTCATTCAACCATGTAGTTTTATTCATTTTGATGGACTCGTGTTTCTTATGTTCTGACAACAACCTTGATGAGAATTTTCTTTTTACTGCAATAGGCTACTAAAGTGACGATATTGGAAACATTTATTTCTTAGGCGTTGGAAACAGCAGAACAGTTCGACAGGATCCACTTACGTTCAACATTTTATAATTACGCCAAACAGTTGGAAGCTTCCGGCGACACAGCAAGCGCCATTCCTAAGTAAGCTCAAGTTTTTTCACGTTTTGCGTTTTGATTGATTTCAAAGTTTTTTGGGGAAATTTGAGCAAAACATCCGTTGCTCCCCCCCAAAACTGCCTGCTGCTACGCATATGGGAAAAATTGTTTGTAAAAGTAATTTGAGATTAGAACATGAAATGCAATGTCTTGCAAACATGACGTAAAAGGGTATTTTAATTGCAGATTCGGAAGTCAGCGAAATGTAAATTATCTAATTGTTTCCTCATGCCACGGGATACCTAAGTTTTGTTTGCCAATCGTATCGTATAAAGTTGAAGTTATAACTCGCGGATCCCAGGTTTTAGGGCTAATAGTTCGCGGATTAAATTGAATTTACCAAAAAAACAACCGCTTTTCTAGACTTTACAAAACTTTTCTCGTTATTCCAATGGTTATTCCATGCATTGTTTAGTTACGAAAAATCTGGAACGCATTACTTCGAAGTTCCCCGGATGTTGTTTGATGAACCGCAAATTCTCGAGACCTACATCATGAAGAGCAAAGACAAGTAAGTTCTCGTGAAATGGAATATCTTGTTTTCCACGTCGCGCAGCTGTTCATGAACTACTGTTGTCTGCGCACAGGAAGCTGAAGAAGTGGTGGGCGCAATACATGGAGTCGACCGGTGACATGGACACAGCGCTGAAGTTCTATCAGCAAGCTGCCGACCCGCTGTCGCTTGTCAGAGTCTACTGTTATTGTGGGAACCCTGACAAGGTGGGCACATTGATAGAAACACAGAAGTCAACATGTGATATGTTTCTGTGTTGTTACCGTGTTGTGTCAGTCATAAGACCGGTCTAGCCGGATAAGCACTGTTGTCTGAACTCAGTGGGAAATCAACAGTGTATGTATTAGTTGTTTTTGATTATTTTTTTTTTGTCTGAATACTGTTGTGTACCGCAGGAAATATCGCGATCGTAGATATTCATTAGTTTTTCTTCTCAGACCGATTTGCTTTGTGTAACCTTTGGAAGTTTCCCCATCATCAATAGCAGCCATTGATAAAGGGATTGTGCCAAGCGACATATTCTTGTTTCGTTTTCCACGATTCACCAAAAACACTGAATGCAAAAGACCAGGATAGAACAGCAGTGTACCATGGCAACCATGTTTCACTCCTGAAGTGTTGGTGTGTTTGACGCAGGCGGCTGCCGTTGCGAATGAGACCGGCGACAGGGCGGCGTGCTACCATCTGGCGAGACAATTCGAGAACAACGATGACGTGAAGCAAGCCATACATTTCTTCACACGCGCCATGGCGTACGGCAACGCTATCAGGATATGTAAGGTAAGTCATTGTCAGCCAAGCTAAACCTGAAGCCCATACTCATCTTGACGGGTTCAGTAAAAGGCAGAATCATTTTCGTTGACCCACAGTGCAGACCTGCTTCATGCGTTAATCACCACAGCCCGCTTTGCGTGAGACCAGGGACGCTATTGTGGCTTTAAAATAAACGAAACCAGTTGTTGGACTCGCAGCCTCTGTTTCTGAACAGGACCACGGATTTGAAGACCAGCTCATGAATCTCGCCTTGCTGAGCGCACCGTCAGATATGGTCGAGGCAGCAATGTATTACGAGGATAAACCAGACACTCTTGACAAAGCTGTTATGCTGTACCACAAGGTTATTTGTTTGTGTTGCTTTTTTAATTGATGCTTTCTTTGTAGCTACAAAGGAAGAGTAAAAATGTTTTGCTCTTAAAAATAGTTCCCATCAGTTGTACTGCGGTTGCCAAGTCTGTCCTTTATTTGCTTTATTCGTAAGAGTTTTTGAGTTTTATGAAAGAAATAAGTTTTCTTTTCGTCGTTTGGAAAATGAAACACTGATTGCGCTTGAAATGCTTTAACTGGCGTGCAACTACTTGGCTCCGGTCCTTTTAGCATACCCCCTGGCTCCGGTCCTTTTAGCACACCCCCTGGCTCCGGTCCTTTTAGCACACCCCCTGCCATGATAAATTGTGAGGTCCCTCCCACACTTTGAAACCCTGATTCGCACGAAGTTGGTCAGCGAGACATAGAAGGGGTACAGGGGACCACACGTCCCTGTTGTTGGGCCGTGTCCAGGGAAAACAGATCAGCTGCAGACAAAAGGAAGGTGTGTGTGGGGGAAAGAGGGGGTGAAGGTGCGTCAAGAAAATTTCTGTTTCCGCTTCGGAAAAAAACGACGACCTTTTTTTGGTCGTCGTTTTTTTCCTTTATTTTTTTACAGGAAATCAGAGAAATTTTGACACTTTGCGTTGATTCGAGACAGACTTAAATAACCGTTGCTTGAAAGTTTCATCATCACCTTTAATCGCTTCCGCCCCAGTGTTAGAAAATAACCGCGGTCACCATAGCAACGGTATGAGTTGCCATATAAACCAAACCTGGTCTGAACGTGTGTTGTGTTCCCACGCAGGCCGGCCACTTCTCCAAAGCTCTGGAGCTCGCCTTCGAAAGTCGACAGTTCGGAGCATTGGAATTGATTTCACAGGAACTGGACGAAACAACGGATCCTGTGTTGCTCGAGAAATGCGCGGACTTCTTCATGGAGCACTCGCAGCACGGCCGTGCTGTCCTGATGCTGGTGCTCGCTGGCAAGGTAGAGATCGACTGTGCGCTGGAGCTTGCAGAAGTTTCACCGGCAATTCGTCGCTGCGTTGCAAGAACGAACTTTAGATTTTTGTGAACAAACACCTTCTCAGCAAAACCAAACAGGTGTCCATTCTTAAAATTTGTACAGTCGACACTTACTTCCACTGTAGCCTGAAGACAAGTAAGACCTGACTCAAATCAATGTTGTCAGGCCCGTAACGAAGGGGGGCTTCGCCCTCCTGGAAAAATGTGTTAGACATAGTTTCAAACTATTTCGTTTCTAATCGTACTTTTGGGCCCCCTCAGAAAACTCTTCGCCCTCCCTGCTGCCCCAAGACGGTTACGGGCCTGAATGTTGCCCATATCTTTTAATTTTCTCTTGTGGACAATCGAGTACAGATCAGGTCTCAACAAGATTAGAAGTTCACAATGAAAGTAAGAACATAACCCGGTTACCCGCAACACCATATCGCCGATGGTGACGAACGGTCTGTGTGAATGTTCGTACCTCGGACTGGTCGCAACAAACCTGAAGTTCTGCTCTGTGCAAGCAGCTGCCGTGGCAGATTCAGAAAAACTTTAGTGATTGGTAAATATTCGCCATAAATAGATAACCATGATAGTTGAATGTTGTTGTACCTTTGTATCATGACGTCAAAGGGGAACCCCCGGGGCTACGGGCGCGTGTCCCCTTAAACCAGGGGTTCTCAACCTTTTTTCTCCCGTTTACCCCTTGCCAGCTTCCTAACATAAAATTTACCCCGTGTGTTTTTGTTTACTCACTAGCGCTGTAGAAAAATGTACAACAGCATCATTAAATTTACCCCCAGGATAGGTAAAATTTACCCCCGGTTGAGAAGCCCTGACTTAAACCGTGTACTGTCAGCAGATTTGCAGTTACAAGTTTAGAATTGATTAGTAATGGGTGGAGAAATTCCGAAACGTCTTTAATTTGTATTTTTAGTGTAGATTTGGGTTTTATCTGAACTCAAAGTAGATGGCTTTCTTTCGGAAGACCCGCCTTGGCCACAGAATCTTATTCTGGCAAATTTGCCCAAAGATTCCATGGCCGTTGGCCATGACCGCACTCACAACAAGGTGCTTGTGAAGCGCATCACTGATAAAGAAATAAATTCCATCCTGACATTTCTTTCAGTTTGAAGAAGCCATTCAAGTCTGTGGCAACAACGATGTGCGGTTGAACGAAGAACTGGTTGAAAAACTCACTGTTCCCAAAGATGCGATGAGCGAAGGACAGAGGTTGGTGGACTTGTTTCCCTGCGTTTTGATGATTCGTTGTTTTTATTTCTCTACTGGTTTTGTTGAAGCTACATGTAAAAAAACGACACAGCTCTTTTGTCACAACAGAGAACGCTTGTTGTTTCGTCTCGCCGACTTGTGCATGAAGCAAGGGGAGTACCACCTGGCCTGCAGGAAGTACACGCAAGCTGGTGACAAGGAAAAGGTTGGGCCAGACGATGATATTCTGAGTTCTTTCATTTACATAATCTTTTTATGTTTCCGATTCTTGTCGACTTCGTTTATTTTGATGTTTAAAGTTGTTATGCCATGTCTGAAAGAAACGTTTGTAAGCATTGAATGCAGATGTGGTGTGTTAGTGACCAAAGAGTCGACGTAAATGAACTGTGTATCAGGTTTAACTATGTTATAAAAACACTGTCTATCGAAGGAAATCCTTTCTCAGCAAAGAATCAGACACTAAGATCTTACAGAGTATATATTTCGCCTACTATGTAGGCATCATCAGCTCTTATTCAAATAGGGTTATAGAAACGCTTAGCATTTCTGAAGTTATATTTGAAAAGTTTTGGCTTGTGGTTGCTTGGTCCGTTGATTTAAATAACAGAGTACTTTTGGCAAACAACAGTGAAATTAGTGTTAACGCAAAAACTTTTGAAGTTATATGGTATTTATCCAAATAGCCATTTACTTGAGTGTCAGGCTGAAGATAAACGCCCGCGTCGAGTTGCGCTGGCCAACAACTAAATTATTGTTAAGCACCTTGCTGCCCAAATCGCCAACTGCGAAAAAATACTCGAGTCATTACACCGTGGGCTTCAGATACGCATCGAAGACTGCGCTCGCCATCAATCTGTGTGCGACTCGTGGTGCGGGTCTGAACCCGAACCTGACTCGACTTCACTGGATCAGTGTCTCGAAAACTGTTGCTATTAATGCGTACTCGAAACCCATTGACTCGGCATCGACCCTGCTACCATTACTCGTTTTAACCCGTGAGAATTATTTGTCACGACAACAGTTTGTAATCCGGATTTTGCTGCTTCCCCCCTTTTTTTATCAGCAGTGGAAGTTATTCACAACTGATAGAAGCTGCCTCAGCCACTTCTGATTGGCTGATGAGCGTATATTTGATTTAATGAAAAAATAAACGTGCAGATATAACGAGTACAGGTGTAGCACCCCACGTCAGGTTGTCTGCCGTTGCCTAGCAACAGATTTTGAATCTCGCCAACCATCGTCCGCAAATATTCCGCAGGCGATGAGGGCGCTGTTGAAATCTGGCGACACGGAACGGATCATGTTTTTCGCCGGCGTGTCGCGGACAAGGAACATCTACGTCATGGCCGCGAATTACCTCCAGTCCCTGGACTGGCGCAAAGATCCCAACATAATGAAGGGAATCATCAACTTCTATACGAAGGGTCGCGCGTTGGACTCGCTTGCTGGTTTCTATGACGCATGTGCTCAGGTGACGTAGCCCTGTGACAATGAGTGATGTAGCCTTGTGACGATGAGTGACGTAGCCCTGTGACGAACTACTGGCTTGGCTGAAAAAAACAAGGAATTTTTTTGTCGTCAACAAGTTTTTTCTTTTAATTTTTCACCTTTGGCTTCAGATTTTCAAACTGAGCAACATCTCATTCAGAGGCTCCAGTTGAAATAAATCCTTAGTTTCAAACAGTATCTGTCCAACTTTGACGGTCGTCTGATGTTTGGCTTTGAAGGTGGAAATCGACGAATATCAAAACTACGAGAAGGCTGTTGGAGCTTTGACTGAAGCTTTCAAGTGTCTGACGAAAGCAAAGATGGCCGACAGGCAGCAGCAAGAAGGGAAAATCACGGACATCAAAACACGCATTGCGCTGATCAAGAAGTTTATACAAACCAGGAGGTGAAAATATATCTTCGGTTAATTTGTTCTGTATGTCGCTGACATTGTTCACTGGTGAAGCGCTCCATTCAGTCGAGGTACTGCACTGAGGGGNCAGTCGCNCCCCCCTCTCCAATCTTCTACCGTCGACTGCTGTTCTCATTCAGCTTTCAGTTTTGTATNAAAGCATTTTTGTTGTTTTGTCTTCAGTCTGAAGTAAATCGTTCACCGGTTTCGAACGACGTGTTATATTTCAAAGCTTAAGTTTGTTTAATGCTCAAACCACTCTGAGCCCAATCATAGCGTCCGGACCCAACCTACATTGCAACTTGACATCCTAGTTTCAAAGTTAGAAGTTCAGCATCAACTAAAACTCCGACGGTCGGGATCGACATTTTATCGAAATGCTGTACAAGCTGGTGGACATATTTGAGGATAAAACTACCTTTCCAATTGGCATTTAACTTCTCGTTTGTTTTTTTTGGGGGGCGGGGGTCAAAGTTTAACTTCCGAACTCGCTACTCCTGCTTTGATGTCACCAGAGTCCGTTGACGTCATTGCGCTGGGGCGATCGAAAAGCGCTGTTCTGCTGAGCGCTTGTTTTCCGAACAAAGCCTGTTCGATTGTGCATTGTGACGTAGACAACCGTCAAACATTCCTTTCGCAGGTTATTTGAAAGCGATCCGAGCGAGGCAGTCAAACAATGCCATGTGTTGCTCGAGGAACAGGATCTGGAGTCATCTGTGCGATACGGGGATGTGTATGGAATGCTTGTGGAATACTTCGCGTCGCAAGACAGCTTCGACAAGGTTCGTTGCTTAGCAACAATCGACCGTCAATTGTTCAAATCGAAGATTCTCAGTGAACCCAGCGTCACATGCGTCGGCAGCGCCAGCGATAAATTGTATTTGGTTTGGCAGAAAGTTTCGAATATGTTTTTTTTTATATATCAAGTGACTTTTTCTGTATCTCGTAGTAACGATAGTTTTTAGCTGAAAACGTAAGTAGTGGATGTCTCTTGGCTTCACATCCGGCCACAACGTGAATGGTTCCATGTGAAGGTCTCGGCCCACGAAGTGGTCTCTGATTGGTTGGAGTAGGTTTATTACGTACCTGCCTGTTATTGTGCCAGGCTGTGTTCCACTTAACAATGCTGAAACGTTCCTTTCGTGTAGTTTTGCGTGCTGACGTATATTCCGTAAGTAACATAGTCGTTTATACAAGTTGCACGTGTCACTCACAGGCTTACCAGTACATGCAAGATCTGCGAAGCCGTCTTCCGACCATCAACCTGTCCTACTACATAAACATGCGCACCATCGAAGCTGTTCATACAGCTGTGGGGGTCCCAGTTAGGGGGGCACAGGGCTATGACAATGGTCCCGCGAACAAGGTGATTTCGAACGGTCAAGACGATGTTGTGGATGATGAGGTCACAGAGGAACTTTATGACGACGACAATGGCAACGGGTTCGGTTTCCGGTGACAAGTCTGGTTCCGCCTGATTCGCTGAAATTGAAGCAGAGGAAGAAGTAGAAGAACGGATAAGAACTAAACTAACAAAAGTCCGTTGTGGTGCAGCTTGCTAAACAAGTGCATCACCTGCTGAAAGCAATTTATCTTGTCGACGATTTGTCCGGCCACCGTCTAATCTCACACAGTTGCAGGCACTTCGATATGTTTCTTAATCCGCTAATAGCTGAAATGCGACACTTTTGTTAACCGTTCAATGCCGCTTTTTTACGCAAATAAATTCTATTTTAAGTCAGTTCTTTAACGGGATTTGTCCCATCGAGACAGAACCAGAACCAACCTTGTTGCAAAATATCGACCTGCACTGAATGTCTGAGGCCTTTCGCAGAAAAGCAAGTTTGATGAGTTGCTGCTGGACTTTACCGTCGTGAAGACTCAATAACGCTGTGCTCGTCAATAACACCGATAGTCCCTTCTGCTCAACGTGCACTAACAACTTACAAAAGAATTTCTTAACCCAGCGTCAGGTGGGATTATTTCACCTCCGGTTGTTTCTCTTATCACCGACTCGCAACATTTGCGCATATGTTGCATAAAACGGGTGAAAATGAGTTTTTGCGACAGTGAGTTTAATCGACAAAAGTCGAGTTTCCACCAGAACCGTCGCTAGAAAGTCTTCAATAGGGGGTCACTGCGTTTGTGCGGGGGGCTTGACATTCTAAAAATTGACAAAACTCCACGATTTATAGTAGTTCATATTTCAATTTAGGGGCTAAGTCCACCAAATTGAGAGGGCTAAGCTCCCGTGGTGACAGGACCGGCTTCCATTCAGCCAGGACGGTGATCTCCACATCCGGGTTATTTCCAGCCTTTTTGAAAATAGCGTTCTCATAACACAAATGTTTTAGCCTCGAAGAGAACCTCATTTTTCAGAGAGTTTTTATTCATGGATAAAATATTTTGCTGCACCAAAACATTGTGTCACACCCCATTAAATTTTGGATTTGCTGCGCATATTCCTAGAATTACTAAAAAACGATTAGTCGAGATATCTGTATGTGGGATCTTTGTCAAAATTGATGTACTGTACTCCCAAAATCGTAGGAAAGTATGTTCCACACGTCTGTTTGCTATTATGCGTACGTTAAGGTCACCGTAGTCCATAACTATCGGAAAGAAAAGCACAGTATGCGATAATCTATGGATGAGACCTCCTTTGAAAAACTGTTTCATGAAGAAAGCTGTTTTGTTCAGAAGCACCTTCTAGCAGAAAGTATGCACAAAACAACTAAAAATCACTAAAAGCCAACTACACTTGTGTATATAACCAATCCTCTTATATCACAAGAGTTAATCCGTAAGTACTTTGTGACTCCTTAGAAAATTGTTCGCATTCAAGTTTGCAGGTAGACGCTTCAAACTTTGGTTCGTATTCATGCCATGGACTTATAATGTAACCCAACGTCCCACAATAAACGCCTCGCAACCCACAGTTGAACAAACGATTGCAAACGACAAGTGTAAAAATACCGAGGAAAAAAGTTCAGCGAATTATGTCACGGTTCATCAAGAAAATGAGATTCTCCTGTGAGACTTCACTTGAGTGACTTGCAAACACGCGAAAATTGAATGTATGTAATTAGTGAGACACCAACCGTCAAATTAAATGAGGTGATATGTCGTGAGTCAAACATGTGTCAAATACCCAGGGACCGAGTTTATGAGGGGGATTGGGGAGACATGTCCCCCCAACTTTTGGACAGGGGAAGGACATAATATCTTTTATCCCCCCAATTTTTTGTCATAAAAATAATGTAGTTGTGCAAATTTCATGGTTACATTACTGTTGGAAACGTTTCCCCAGCATAAAGTCAGGGAACAAATAAAAAAATGAACATTATCACCGGATTATCTGTAGACACAGCATACGGATTTACTATGAAAATTGAATTGTCATGATTGTTGATAATTGAGATAGTTAATTTGAATCACCGAATTGGTGTGTGCATAAACTTCGTTCAATCACAACTTCCTGCACTAGTCTGTAGCCTGAAATCAGAATACGGTTGCCACCAGGCGCGTAGCCAGGGGGAAACGGGGGCAATGTCCCCCCAATTTCAAATTTTCAGGTAACTAAAATATTAATACTTCAGTGCAAATCAACGAAACTGCCTCACATATCCTACTTCAAATACAAACTTGTATCTGACCTTCTGAAATCAACGACCGCAAGTAAAAACAATTGAAGTAACGCTTTTCGCAGCTGTTTTTGGCGCACCAGCTTGCTGTATCCCACCTAATGGTTATGTAAGCTTCATTTCAAGACCATCGCAAATTTATCTTTGATCACCGTGTGTGTTACAAATATAACATATCCTTGTTTCCGCTGTCAGCGTAGCTTTAAATCAATATCGTAGATTTTTGTTTTTGCACAGTTCTAAAACTACATGCGTGAATGTGGCGGTGATATAGGCTACATTTTATATTAGAGCGGGAGCCCAGGGTGTCTAAGTTGGCTGGAAAGGTAACCAATTTCTACTGGTATCACATCATCTAGTATGGCTTCCTGTGCAAGGAACTGGTGGTCTGCCGTGTCACAGCTGGTGGGTGTGGTCATGGGGGGTGTTTAACTGCACCCCCAAAATTGAGCTAGATCAGCGGAAAGGTAACCATTTATAACCTGTTGTAAGATGTCCAGCATAATCCCACGAATAACAAATGACCAATGCCAGACGTTTTAAGTGGTGGGGCAACCCCGCCAGACGCCCCCAAAATGGCCACACCAAAACTGAGCTAGATCAACTGGGAAGATAACCACTTGAAACCCAAGGAACCAGGGGCGCCAGATGCATGAGAGTGTTTATAGNACCGATCACGTCGCCACGGGGAGCTGCTGGGGGCTTAGCACCCCGAACAAAGGTTTGAATCCCAAAAATAGAAATGGAAGCACAAGAACACAATTGCTTTACCCACCGACCCGTTTTCTGTTCTGTCATTTTTTCAACCTGTTTCTGAAATTGCGTTATCGCGATACCGTCGCGGTTTGCAGAAATAAGTGAATGGAGGAGCAAGGCAGTAGCCCATAACATTTATTCACCAAGCTTCACACTTTCATCTGTGACCAGAAATAACCTTGCCTGATNATTTTTCTTTCGTTTGTGATGCAGTAAACGCGTTTGAGGACAAAGCGTCAGCATTCATTGTTTCGAGTGTTTAACGTGACGTTGCCCAGTTGTGGTCGTGCAAAACTGCGACTTGTACTTTATCAATGCAGTGGCGATTCTAAGGGGCCTGGATGAGCCATGGCCCTCCATATTTTAGGTTGACCCCTCCAGTTTTTTTCTTAATTTCCTGTTTAAGTTAATTTGGTTGACATATAAAGTAGATAACTTTCGGCCAGCAATTTGTAAAACGATAATTTAGAAACTCTCTAGCCTGCATTCAGTATTTCCTAAATGCATGATGAGCTATATTGTTGTTTTTGATGGTCGGGAAACTAGAGTTGCTTATGACGACACACACTAGTGGTTGCTCCGATCTTGCGTGAAATTTAGTCAGACCGCGGTCGTGGTGTTGAAAAATTCATTTCGAAACTAAGAAACAGTCGCAGAAGTGGGAAGATTGATCTTTCGTGCATTTCAATGTGAGATGGAACTGGGTTATATTACTGTCAGCAGATTGTTGCTTGTCTCAGTAGCAAAAGGTTTCTGAAAGCATTAAGAATTGGTTTCAGTTGATTTATCCAAATTTATCCTGGCTGCAGTATTGCGTTCTGTTGCCTTTGTGTATACAACTTCGAAACATTGTGCGTAAGTGGTTCGTGACTACATTTTGAACTCTATCCACATGTCCTGCAAACCTTACAGAATTTTGTACGGATTTTCTGTGATGATTCAGCAGGGACATCTAGAACGGAGTTCTAAAGGGATATCTAGAACGAACGGAGAACGGAGTACTACATATCCCTGTGATTCAGAAGCAATTCCTTCGCTTATTTCAGCTCTCTGCCCCGGAGGTCAAACATTTCTATCGGAAGAGCACTTGAAAGAATTCGCAAATCATATTGTTTTGCAACATAAACTCCTTTGATGTGTGCATGATGAAAAATAGTAAGCATTCACGAATTGACAAATAGAATGCATTCAAGTGCTTCATCACCATAACCTGGAAATGGTTGGTTGCCCACTGATTATTATGGTTGCGTTGCGATTGAAGGACTGCTGCAACCAAACTGGTTTGATGGGCCAGCAATTCCACACAATCTATTCAGAAAAGAGGTTGGAAACCTGGCTGTTGGATGAGCCCTCTGAAACAGAAAGCTCTGATGAAGTAGAATGGAATGAGGACTCAGATGATTCCGATTATGAATATGATGTTTATTAATTCGTCAAAGACAATGCTGATTGACGGTAACTGTAGCATTAAACCTGATTTTACAAAACCAACAATAAATGTCCTTCGGTCTTTCTGAGTGTAAGAACAGGAACATTATATATTTTGGGTAAAACAACTCTTGGATTTTCTAAGGTAACATCAACACTGCGATGAACGTTGTCTATGGAAAGAAATCCTTTCTCAGCAAAGAATCAGACACTTTAAGATCTTACAGAGTATGTATTTCGCCTACGATGTAGGCATCGTCAGCTCATATTCAAATAGAATCTATGAACGTATGACTTGTTATAGATTCATATCTTAATATCATTGTGTGCACCAAGAAAATTTATTTCTGGGTGTACTGTAGGTTTTCTACCTGCTCAATCATTCTTATTACGTCCTCGGTTTGAGTACGGACATAAAATAGGACTAGACATTGGTTTGTGCAGTTTGTCTTGCTAAAACAAAGACAATGGGTGAACCAACACACTACTCAGGTCAATTAACTTTGAGGTAAACCGTTACACCACATCACTGGGTCGAGTACATTGTTAAAGTACAAGTCGCACTTTTGCACGACCACAACTAGGCAACGTCACGTTAAATACTCGAAACAATAAATGCTGAAGCTTTGTCCTCAAACGCGTTTATTACATCAGAAACGAAAGAAAAATGATCAGGCAATGTTATTTCTGGTCACAGAGGAAAGTTTGAAGCTTGGTGAATAAATGTTAGTAACAATATTACATCACAAACAATATTACATCACAAATGATTTTAAATCATTTAACTGCAAAGAGAAGAGTCAGCAGCAAAATCTAACGTACAGTAAGTAGCAAGATGCTTTTTATTATGTCAGTGCTGAGGGAATTGACACTGCCATTAATTACAGATACTGAGATAACTTGAATAGGGGTGGATATTAAAATTTAGGGGCAAGCTCTCAGAAAGGGGCCCCAAAACATCGCCATTGCGAAAGGTAGATGTAGGATTACGTGGATAAAAGAGTTAAATTTGTTTCACATTTCAATTTATGAAGTAAATTCAAGAGCATAATATACATACGAAAGTAACAAAAATTTGTAGTTTTGCAGCTGGCTGGACACTTGAAAGATGCCTCCTTTGGCACATTTGCCCATAATTTTGCTTCAATTTGAAAAACATATGACTTGCTTCTGAGCTTCTTTAAGCGTGGCTCTAAAGGGGTACATAACCTTTTTGACTAAACCATAGTGCAAAGCTCTCAAGAGGGGGGCACGGCATAGGCGTAGCCAGGGAGGGCCAAAGGGGCTATGGCCTCCCAAATTTTTAGGAAATATAGTCATTTTGTGTTTTGAGAGGCGTTTTTCTAAACAAAATAACGTTACTCGCCTAAAATCAGGCATTTTGGTCCCCACCAAATTTTTGTGCTGGCTACGCCACTGGGGCACGGTGTCTTTGAAATAGAGGGGCCTGAGGCGACTGCCTCACTATTCCTTCCTTAATATCCATCACTGAGCTTGCAATCTGTCTTGTTGGCAAAACTCATGTGACTAAAACGAAACTAAATTTGAATTTTTCCCATTAGGGCTTCAATTTCCGCAGACAAGTTATTGTATTTTCTAGAAGCCTGTGATTTGTACAAATTTCATGTACACTGCTAAGCTATCTTTACGTGCAGCTGTGCGTGGTCAATAAGTTTTGCAATATTGTGGTTAGGATTATGTTTACAGTTTAATTCCGTTTTATATTTAAATGAAGTCAGTTAAATTTAGCAAAGTCTTAAAGTCGCTACAAAGGTTTTCCAGAATACGTTGAACGTAGCCAAAGATCTTACGGATGATCAAAAACTTTGCAGGAAAGGTTTATGAGCAAATGGTGACATTGATCCAAAGTAGAAGCTTGGAACTTCACTATCAAAACTTTTAAAACTTGTCAATTCAATGAGCACAGACTTAAATCTGAAAAAAATTGTTCAGGAGAAAATACGAGAAACAATCACATCTCATGGATGATGCTTTGAAAACAGGCATTAAAATATTTAAATGTTGAAACTCGGTTGTTGTTTGCCCCCCTATCAAAATTTCTGACTACGCGCCTGGCTTCCACTGCTAGTATTTATCAAAAGAACTTGTGGCTTGTATTTGATTTGATCTGTGTGGTCTTGTGGTTTTTAGTAGCAGTGCATTTTATTTCGGAACTGACCAAATTTGAATTGATTATCACAATTTTTGAGCATAACTATCAGTGATGTAGTCGAGACCGTAACCTTCGAGACCCACACCTGGTTAAAACTTCGAGACCGAGACTTCATCAAAAACCCCGAGACTCGAGACTTGAAATTTGAGACCGAGTCTCGAGACTTCAAAATTTGTGCATTTTGCCGCAATTTTCTAAAAAAAGGATAGTCATCACATCTAAGTTAAATTTTTTTCAAATTTCTGGCATTTTTCCGACCTGTTTTGGATGTTTCTTACCTGCAAATACAAGAAACAAAAATTTTTGATATATAGAAAATTTGCTGTAACATTTATTTGCAATATTCAAAGTCTCGAGACCTGTAGCCTTCAAGACCGAGACCGAGACGAGACTTGAAACCTTCGAGACCGAGACTCGCAAAAATGGGTCTCCTCGAGACCAAGTCTCGAGGCTCCATCACTGATAGCTATGTGTATTTAAGCCCAACCCTCAGAATGAATATGTTTTCATAATAAATGTAGTGCTAAATGCTGGATATATACCTGTAGCACCTACCACCATCATGGGCGTACCAAAATATATAAATTCCATAATGTGTCCCCCATTTTGCCAATTTTAAACAATAAAGGTTTGTCCCGCCAAATTTTTTTAGCAAACTCGGTTCCTGCAAATACCTAAGCGTCCTTATTGACAGTAAATTAGACTGGCCTTCTCATGCACAACTGGTGAGAACTCAGTTACCGCGTGCATCTCATTCATTATCAAAATTCGTTCCTATGCCGTTCGTACATGCAATACTACAACTTTGTTTGTTGTCATTTAAAATACGGTGTTATGTCATGCAATACAGCTAACAATTCCGTCCTACAAAGTTTTGCACAATAATGTATAAAGAATGAAGAATAATGACGTTTATTAGTTATACGGGGTAGTCCAAACAAGATGTATCCATTTTATTATCGCTTTCATTTCATATTAAATTAACCCATGTTTCTGCTTTCGGGGTAAATTTTAGTTAAAGCTAAAAGGATTTATTTTCGACCTTCAGTGGATCAAGCAGAAGATATTCCGTGCATGAGAGGATCAAGTTTGTAGATGCCTATTACGCGATGAAATCAGTTGTCCAAACTCAATAGTTTTCGGAAGGACATTCCAGCAGGCCCGTAGCTATGTTTTAAGGCTTGGGGGGAATACATTTTTAAGGGGGAAATATTTTTGTTTTTATTGTATTTTTAAAACAAATTTTACATCAGTCTTTTTTCACAAAGGGATATGTGTGAGGAATCGCGGGCCGGGTGCCCTCACGATGCTCGGCTTTCAGCGCAATTCTTTATTACAGGACCCAGTTCGGTTTCATGGAATCCTGATAAGCAGCAGTTGATGTATTAATGTTCTCAAAGTGGGATCCGCCATCCGCGGACCACAGGGGGTGAAAAAACTAGTGTTTGGGGGTGTCCGTAAAGTGACCAAAAAACTTTGATAAATTCAAAATGATGAACACTTTGAAAATATGTCCGCAATAAAGCAATAATACTAACCTCTCCCGTTGCTATTTGCTGTTTTGTATTCTTGAGTAGTCCAACTTACTTGGACATTTTGAGCAAAAGCGTCACGGTGCTATCAAAGGTCATTGTTACATAACTGAAGTGGGTTGTCAATCGTCATTGTTACTTCACAGTTTCCAAAGTCAACAGAACAATAGAAAAGCACATGTTAACTATAACTTTGGAGCATTGATTTCACGTGCTGCAGGTGGACCACGGGTGGTCCACCTGGAATTCCTAGTGGTCCACAGGACTTTTATTAAGGACTAAGCTAAGACCGAACATGCCCTTGAGTTCACTGTCCTATGTATGTGCAATCCAGTTTCAACTAGTTGTTCGTGAGGTGTCAGCATATCAAAGCGGTTTATCGGATATATTTTGAAATGATGGGCCAAAAAGGGTTGAGTGTCACTGCTTTAGAGACAAGAATAGGTAATGTGAGCAAAAAAAGCTGGACGGATGAGAGATCTATTCAGCCGACTTAAACTAAGTCAATAACGAAGAAGGTTTTAAAAGAAAAGCTTTCTTGTTTCAGGGTTTTTCAGCTACAAACTTGCAGTACTGTGGCTTATGATGGCATCGAAAGATGTCCTTCCTTTCAGTTTCACTGCTACGGATGTGTTTAAGCGACGTTGGTTTTTCACGTTTGGTGAAAATTAAGCCAAAATATCGAAACAGAGCGGATGTTCGACTAGCTTTGTCCAAAATGATGTGCTTGTAATTTGATCTGTTGTATACAATGTTGCGCGTAGGTTTGTTCAAAGTAAATGAAACGTAGTATTGAATCTAACTTTCTGGAATTGACAAAAAATGCCCTGATTTTCATCAGCACCGTTCACCATAGCAAGGGTTGTTTGAACACATGTAAGAAACAATGGCGCGACAAGCAATGACTTAAATAAAATCATATTGAAGGTTTCGATAAACAACCTTTTCCATCGTCAGCGAAGATGAAGTACCCGGTCGTCCTAGTGGTTCAGGATAAAAAGTTTAGAACTTAGCAGATGACGCAATAATACATGGCGGCAAGCTGTGCAGTTACGTGGAAAGTTGTAACTTTTTGCTGATTTTTATATAATTTTCATAATCATTGCGTAAAAAATCGGATTATGTTCAGGATGAAAGCCTTTCATAACCAGTGGATCAAGAGAAATTATTAATTGTAACGTGACTTATAAAAACACGGAATGTAATATTTTGCGAAAGTTACTTCGGAAAAAATCTGTTGGAGGCAGAAGCGGTGTCTTGCTATTCCAAAAAAATCACCGAAATATTGAATGTTTTGAAAATGTCAAAATGCTGCCTCGCATAGCAAGAAATTCAGAACGATATTCCTACACGAGCTATTTTCGATGTAATAACGTCAGATAACTACAGATTTTTTTCTTGCGGTTGTAACTTGTGCAGCCCTGTTGTCAAGGCCGTAGCCTGGTTTTAAGGTTTGGGGGCAAAATTTTGCGTTCCATTCTTCAGTATATTTTTAGGGGGCAAGACTTTTGCTTTTGTTACCAGTTTAAAACGAATTTTTCTGGGCACAACAAAATTTGGGGGACAAAAAGTATTTGGGGGGCATTGCTCACCAATGCCCCCATGGCTACGGGCCTGCCTGCCACGCAGGGAAGAAGCTGGGGTGTTTTCTGCCTAAACCTGCCAAAAGAACGATAGCTTTATTCCAGAACTTAATCGCACGTATTTTTTGCCCCACGTAATACATATATGCGAGAAAACAGACCAGAAAGTAGGGACAAGGTCTGTAAAGAGCAAATTTCAGCTACAGTTGATCAAGTCCGTGAATAGTGCGTTTAAAAGAAAAACTATTTTAGAGAATGAATTTCATTAAACGACTCAACGTGGTTGACCCAGAAATGTCTGCCGTTGCAAAATGATTCAAGTTATGGAACAGTCCTCCAATGTAGCAAGCAACTGCCGGGTTTGTAGAAATTTACAGGCAATCTTTTCCTGCAAAAATTTATTTGCTTTCTTCTGATGTCACACTTGTGCAAGTTTGTTTTCATTGCATCCGCCTGTATAGCAAATGTCTGAAAGTGACGGGGCAAAATGCTTGTGCACATGTGAGAATGCTCAAAGCAAAGAACCAGTTTTCCTTATTTTCGTTGCTTTACAACAGTGCATGTAAATTGAATACGAACAAAGGGAACAATAATACAAAAACACGCTTTGGAAAGTGTGTCCGACCATCTGGGCAGGTGTCGGTTTCCCTGCAATTTCTTTTCACTCGCGCAAGTCAAACATTGGAACCGATATAAAATGCTTTGGATTAAAAACCTGAGTGCGTGCCTCTTTCCGTTGACGTACAGCCTCCCTTCTTGTCTTTTCATACGCAGAACGTTGCAGATTATTGCCAACAATAGCCTCGCTTCTATGGTAATTGTCTCCACGAGAACATAAATTCGTTTCAGACAATTCACGTAGTGGACGTGCTCAAGCAAACAAAACCAAGCAGGTCGAACGAAGACAGAACATTCGATTCGTTTTCTCTCGGAGCATATGATCAAATAGAACGTCACCGGAACCTTCAATAGATATTATTGTAACTTCCAGTCGGATCATGATATAAGACGCGTCCCTGACGTTTTATTATCATTTCCAAGACAAGGTTGCAGAAACTCAAACGAAAGCAACACGTGACTCATCCGACAAAAAATTGTCGGGAAGTGCGAAGAATATAAGAATCAAGGCAATTTTTTTAAGAAGTTCAAAGTGTGTTTTTTCAGGTAAGCATTTATTTATCTGAAGCTGCCTTAAAATGTTGTGCCATGAATTTTAACAAGTGGAAACGAAACTTTCTCCATCATCTGAGATTATATATCTATAATATTCGGGTGTTTGTCACTTCAAAAACAGCAGCTTCGTTAGAAATATTTTTGGACAAAAATTGTTTTGATCTTGAAGCAGCTAATAAAATCTTTATGACGTATATTTGAAATTTTTCGGTAAATGAACAATTGTAAATGATTCGTTTTGTAATGAACAAACTTACATTATAAGCGTGCTTTATTTCCGCAGTGATATTCTCACAGCACAAAGATTTGATGTTAAGATGGCAAACTATGTGCTGTGCAATGTACCGCATAGTTATTAGGATCTTACTTGAGTAAGCATTCGTAATTGCGTTTTGGATAATTGTTTTAAAATTCACCACAGAGACCCAAACACAACGCATTGCACATGTCGCCCAGCGGATATCAGATGTTTTTAAACAAACAATATTCACTCACTAAAAAGATTATGACATGTTGCAAAGATCTGTATTAATTTTAAATCACAAGATTTTGACTGATTTTGCATTTCAAACCATTAGCAAAACCTAAAAGGTCTGGTCAACCTGAAACCTTTAGACCCCTCGTCAAAGATTTGAAATGAAATCAAGCAGCATATTTCACATATCTATCACGTAACCTTAACCCACAGTTGGAAAATGTTAATAAGATTAGATGTTAATTTAATATTTTGCTGCACCATAAATCGAACACCATTTCTGCTGAACATTGATTAAATTCTTTTATATGAGTTTATACCTTTCAGTTCAGGCAAATACATATAACGTTTTGTTCATTTGTTACAGAAGTGTAAAACTACTGCTTGAGAACTAAAATGGAGCTTCAGAGTTTGCTCAGCATTATTTTCTTCTTACAAGCATCAGCACCAAGTATCCTTTCACATCCTTCCGAAAGACTTCCTTTTTTTTTTGAGAATGAGCAGCCACCGCATCCAGTAAGTTACCATGTTAACAAATAACAATATTTCGGAGAAAATGAAAATCAAATTTAAAAATTGGTTGTGAAATCGTGCATACGAAATCAGCGATGATGTAAGAAACAATGTTTCACTTTATATTAAACATATTTTTGAATATCTTACTCCTCGTTGTTTGAAAAGTTACACTTGAAAATTTTACCCAGGGTGTGATTATGCTTCCCCATGGTTAAAAACTTTTTTCCATTTTAAAATAAGTTTGTGGATTACGTTTGAGTGTTATGATAATAGGAAATGTTTAAATGGATTTTGATTGATGCTTTTGTATATGTTGAAACTACATGAAGTTCTAGTCTGGTAAGAGAAAGGCCTTATGCTACAAACGTGTGTATTATTCTAACACTACTGTCAAATATCAAGATAGCCTGATCATGATCGTAATGTAAAATAATTCTTCTGTGAAATAAAACTTATTTGGCGATTATTCGTGATAGCAGTGGTGTTGCAGATTACAAAACAAACCACTGAAGTGAAATATTAAAAATGAAAGTGAAAAGCAACTGTCAACTTTTTGAAGACATGATGAAAGATAAATCAATTTTAACTTTAGAGTGCGGTAAAATATGACACGTTTACTAATCGATCACAAAACTATATCTATCTTTCACAAAGACAGTGATTACAGTTTGAGGCATCACTTAAAATCTGTGAATTCGTGATAATGGTGCACGCATTTGCTCGAAACGCGGAAGGTTAAGTAAATGTTGTAGTTGTTTTAAAATCTTCTTATAAAAATTTTTCTTACACGAAGATCCCGATGCAACCTCAAGCAAATGCGGCAAACAATGAAATGGATTTTGAGGACAACAGCACAGGTTCATTCTCAAACATGTTTTTCAGGTAAAGAATTTGTTAAAATGCAGAAAAATGTGAAACGAAAATGTACGAACTGCATGTGATTTCAAGGAATTCGGGCTGGAGAAAGCTACCACTCACAATTGAGTACATTATGAAAATAAAAACCAAAATGTGTTAGTTTGGCCAAACACGTTTTATCCTATTATTTTAACGAAGAAATTCAACAGTTTTTACCTGGAACAACCGCCGTGCTTAAAAAACAATGACGATAATACTAAAAAATCGTTTTTTGTTAACTGTACCGATCACATCTGTTTCGTTTACCTTTGCACAGAAAGATANTGAATGTTGTGGAAAAGATCATGCGAAAAGACAGTTGTAAAGTTTGTAGAAAAAGCGATAAATAGTTTTGGAAGCGTGTTTTTAGCCGCTACTGCTATTGCTATCTAACTCATATCAACAAATGTAAATGGTGCTGACCACATCACCGCTCAATCCACAGTTCGAGAAGTAATGCAATGTATGTTTTGCTCGCAGACTCGAAGTCCATGGTACAAACACACACATTCTGCACAACGCAGGACCCAGGTTGATAAAAACAGACAAAACAGAACGTTTTACAATGGCATTGGAGGCTGAATCACAATTTAAAGGCCTGATAGAATTAGGACTTAAAGTTACAAATGCAGCCCAAGGTTTCACGGAAATCGCGCTAATCACGCATTAATAATAATGCATAAAAAACATAATCTCAAAACTAAGCGTCTTTGCAACATAACATTAAAACACATCAATGGACGACAGCTCAACCGACCATCATGACCCTGCTGGACTTGTTCCTTTGCAACCAGACTATATCTCTTCCAATAAGAAAACTAAATCTCTTCAGGTATAGGATTTTTTTGTTTAAAGATTTGAGCTGTTCCCCGATAGAAAAAAATGGTGCAATTATTTTTGTCAACCGATTTTATTTATTGAAATGATGGGGTTTTCATTTTGTTAAATACTTCAATAAATCAATAACGTTTTTGTTGTCGGTGGATCTATTTCCTTTCAACATATTTGCAAACGACGAAATCGCATAACATTCTGCTTTCTTCGGTATTTGGTGAATGTGACGTATTTCACGCAAATTTGAAGTAAATTCATAGTTTTATTCGATTGAACGCCGTCTATACGCGGCAAATCCACAAACCTTGTTGACTGGCCAACGACCAAATCAAAGCTGTTATATTAAAGATCAATCACGGACAATAACATGTCAACATTTGCTTGTGAGACGGTAATCACGCAATCCAAACAAGGGAGCGACAATAATTTGATAAACACCATGCATAGTCTTTTCGTGTGTTTCCCTTTTCATCTCGATCCTTCACTGAACAAACAAGAAATGATGAAAATATTTCCAAACCGTGATAGGCTTTTGAACCTTATCTTTTGAATGAAAGCATAAACAGATGTGTTTGAACTACCAACGTTTGGCCAAGTGCACAGCTCGGCATTGAGGCACAGTTGTTTTAGGCTTAGAGCAATGTCCTAGGCTGGTGTTTAGGAAACCCGAAAAGTCATAAAAAGATTTAACAAAATAGTAATATATAGATGCAGCAATACATTGAAATAACAGATGCAACAAGCAAAAGTATGTATTTGTCAACCTGTTTTTGCAGTGTGGCAGCATGTTTTTTCGTAATTAACATTGCATTATGTACAACCGCTATACCTCATTGTAAAAATCATCTATTCCATGTAACTGTTCCCTTCGAACATCTAAGGTTGCATTATGTGTTGCACGTGTATGTTTAACATACATGCTTTAGATACACAGCTGTTAATGAATTCAGCTCTTTTTGGTCTTTTTGTATATTTGTTGCAGTGTGACATTTTTTTATCTTGCTCATGACTTTCTATTTCTGAATGTTACGTCGCATGCCGGTAGAATTTCTTTTTAACTCAAAAGCTTGTTTCTCCAAAAACAGTCACAGGTTCATGAAACCTTTCCACCCCAAAAAATGTTTCTCGAAACAGTGTTTCTTGGTGTTGCTGCCAAGACAGTGTTTCTTGGTGTTGTTTTGAGAAACACTGCCAAGACAGTGTTTCTCAAAACAGTGTTTCTTGGTGTTGCTGCCAAGGCCGTGATTTATGGACAAACAAAAACTTTTGCTTTCCACTATGCAGCCACTTCTTTGGCATAAAAATGCGATTCAAAATTGCTTCAAACCATGCATGCTCTTTCAAGATTTTCACGTTAGGTACAACGTGAGACTTTAAACGTATGTCAACACTTTGAGTTTTGCAGGTATAAGTTTTTTGATGCAGTTTTACTTTGCACAAGCAAAATGTAACATGGAAAATAAATTTTTATAACAAATACTACGGCCAAAGCAAACGATACAACTGACATCTTGCAAACGTTTCCATAACAACTGTTATCATCTTCTGTGCATAGCAAGATTCTGTGCATAGTATCGTTTGCTTTGGCCGTAGTATTTGTTATAAGGCTATTTAGCACTTCCGCTTTTCGTGTACCGAAAATAAATTTGCACAAGCAAATGTAATATTGCCAATAAATAATTTTCTGCTTGCTGTCAGGTAACTGCCAGGCATATTGGCGGAGAGTTAGGAATACGAAGCGGATTTTTCTTCTCAGCTCTGATTATTTCAACATCCTGTAATTGCTATTTCAGTCATGATCCTTTTCCTGGCTTTCTATAATGACCCCCATGTACGCTGTTCGTAAGTTCAAAAATCATTTTTCTACATACACCTGAAGGTTGCATTCGGCTTCAACGTCACCACCACGTGATGAGACGCAATTAATAATTTTAGTAATTTTAAAGTCCCCTAAACAATATCATCTATCTTTAGCGTTTTGGGGCAGAAATTTGACGTTTGACAAATTTCAAAAATGCCCTGCGCTCAATCTTGCATTAAATCCACTATGAAGACTGAACTATTAACACAACTTCGAAAGGTTATTTGAACCAGGAAATATCAAACTATTGTTTAATGCAAATTGTCTTGATTAACGACAAATATTATAGTGTTAAAATAAACTTACTGGATGGTGACAAAGTTATATTTCTCTTATTTTTGCCACTATTAAGTTTTTTTCCGCTACATGCGTGACATCCCTGCCCTTTGCGTTCCCATAATGCGAACGAAATTTGTAAATGTGATTAAGGTTTTCATCGCAGAAGTTTAAGTGTCCAGCGATAAAAGTTTATAGGGACGACTTTTAGGCTACTCCTTTCTTGAGTTTGAAACAAAACCAAAACCAAATCTTTACTTGCATCAAATTTACAGCAAGTCTTGAGATTGAATGTGGACGCACGACTGCAATCTCAAACTGGAAAAAGTGTGAATATTCTCAAGTTGTTGACATGTGCAAAAATATAAGCTTAAAAGCGCAGTATAGTATTTCAAAAGGTGGTGGAAGTTTTTTTTTCAAAGTTGACGCATTTACTGAAGTGCATAGCAACCTTTACACTTGCGTTTACAGGAACAGTGCTCCGAGGAATGCTAATGGAATGGCGGCAGCAGCATTCGCAGCAAGCAACGGCATTGGAAATTATAATGAAGAAAGAGTTGATTATCCTATGAAAACTTCGGAGAGTGTCGCGAAGAGGAACCCAGAAAGAGAAGTTCTGCAAATGATGAGAAAGCTGCAAAGAAATCACAAAATCTCAAACCTGAGGTCGAAGATGCTGGACACGATATTTCATCGATATTTCTAATTGATAGCAGAACAGCTTCTTACGTGGCTGACGTGTTTCGAAACATCGAACATGCTTAATATGTAATAAACAAAATCTTTCAAGGTTGCCATAGCTCATCGCCACAAGGTCAACCTTTTCAGTTATGTTATGAGGTTCTTAGTATTGAGCTTTCAGCAAGAAAGTTAACTCTGCTGTCGAGGCAGGCGACAAAGTTTTGGTTTGTTGCCACCAACACACGCAGCATGTTTAGCAGATAATTATCGGCGCATAACGATCAAAAGAAACAAGTTGGAAAACACATTTCACTTCGAGATATTTACAAAATTCCAGGCAAACTGAATTACAAAAGTCTGTTTGAGACGGACTTGGGGTCTTTGTAGAAGCTCAAGGTTTTGTTTTGCAAGACACAGAACACGCTGTTGCTACTTGAAATGATCGATCGACAAAAACTACATAAAATAGCGAAATTTTTAAACTTATATGATATGAAATTTGAGTTTGCTTCACCTATATGAAATATGAATAACGCGCAAAATGCGTAAAAAGCACGGCTTAATTCTGTGTAACAAATGGCAGATCACAATGAAAACATCACATCTGCTTCTATCAAACATCTCCAAGAAACTCTACTAACGTGTCCTTTGACGCAACAGGTTTTTCGTACAAGCTCTGTACAATGCTACCAAGTCCAGTACTTCCAACAAGATTCATGTTAAAAGATGTACGTTGATTCCAGAGGCGATAACGTCTTGTCAAAAATGTTCGATGACGTGAGTTTCAAGCAAAACGTGGAATTAAGCTACAATTAAATCCACTAGGTTTCTTCATCGTTTGAGCGAGTTCTTCTGTAGTCCACCGCTAGGTCACACTAAATCTCAGGGCAGGTGTTGAGCAGCCATTCGATTGTCTCGTCGTCTAGAACCGTCAGGCCATGTGCTCCGTGGGTAAGTCGATGGACTGGATAGTGTAGCAAACACATAATGGTCTGTACATATTCGTTATGAAAATCTTGTATTTGCTGAGAATCAACAATGCAAAATAGCCCTCTCTCACTTTGACAAATCTTCCATTTTCTGGAAATAACGAACAAGCAACTCTCTCATTTCAAACCTAAGAACAAATGAGAGAGAGCAGACAC
>JGI24159J19872_10000475_pt1 | contig 35608 bp, 27 predicted proteins | sample Ectturendosymbi4_FD_19872 | JGI IMG/M metagenome (IMG submission 19872) | reverse complement strand
AGCATTCGTTCAGCGTGAACTCCTCTTAGCCACACCCCCCTGGGGTCAGGTCCGTGGCCAGGTTTTAGGGTTTTGGGAGAAAAACATTTTTAGGGGCGTAAGATTTTTGTTTTTATTTAAAACAAATTTTTCAGGGCACAACAAAATTTCTTTCATTGCCTTTGTGCGAATCAGTCGCTTGGCGAAAACCCCACCGCGTTTCAAGTAAGACGACTTTTAACGTGCGAACGAACTCGCGATGTTTAAATTGCGTCGTCCTGGTCGCTGTTGGCAGCGTCCGCCGGACGACGCATCGCGATTATGTTGATATTCAAACGCGCGCTTTTATCTGCTACATTCCATTGTTGCCGACTGCTAACCGTAGCCACGTTTTCCAACTCTGCCTGAAAAAGTGTCTGCCAATTGGCGGTGGACGGAAAAAGGTCGAAATCCTAGTTTTATTCTTTTCGCGCGCTTCGCAACATTCCATCTTTATAAACTGTCGAGACCGACCATCGCTAGTCGGTAAGTTTTATTCCTTGTCTCGTTGCCGCTCTTCCGAATGCAAAGGAGCGTTCTCGTGACGTGTACTTCGCGTCTCGCTCCGGCGATCACCCGCTGAGGTCACGTGACACCCACGCAGAAGACGTGGAACGATAGTTTATCGCTCGAGAGCGCTTTCATCATCATCATCGACGTTTCGTTTCAAGCGTTGTGCTCATCAGAGATTCCCGTCATCGTAGCGATTCCAGTGCAAGGAAGCGAAGCTTTACCGCTCGAGCGTGATGTTGCGTGCCATCAGATTTTTACGTTTGTGCTGCGTCGACTGTTTCAACTCGCTAGTTATATGGTGTTGCTGTGATGTTGGACGTTTGCCACGACGCCTGCTACAAGTGACAAAACACACTCTTACGCAAAAATCTTTTCAGTGCCATGAATAGTAATAGTTGTAACGTTGGTGCTAAAGCGTGATTAACTTGGGGTAATTACAAACTGCCTGATAAAATGAAATACTTTTTTCATTCAAACTTCCGTGTTGAGTTGAACTTTTAAACCCGCTTGTGTTCATTCCCTAATCCTGACGGCTTCATCTTTCAGCTGCTGAAGCAAAACATCCTGAGCGCGCGACGTCATTGTTGCGCTTGGCTACTTTTGTCACGTGGTCCGACCTCAAAATGCCTCCTTCACGCGATCGCAGCATCACTGGACTTGCTCTTCGTGCGAAACACGGTGTTAATTGCGAGTTCGATAATTGTTCCGTGCATTGAAGTGAGAGGTGTTTGTTGCTGATGCGACTCGCGTTCGACCAAAGCCAAAATTATTTGTTGCCACAAGTTGAAGATCGGTTGCAGCTCGGGAGGATGTTGCGTCATCAAACAATCGGGGGCACCGATGCGTTGCAATCATCAGCAAAGTTGCATCCGCCATACACACACAGGAACGCATGCCCATAATTTATTGCTTGTAATTCATGCTTCCGTAGCAAATCGACGACTGTGTTGTACTAATCGCCATATTTTTTTTGCGTTGTCACGAGCATTGCAAATAAAATCAACTTCAACCGAGGTTTGCGCTCTGGTTGTGAAAGCGGCTGAAGAAGCTGATGATCTTCGTGATTCTTGTCGAACGTACAACCAATGAAGCCAAACAAACGATGTACCTCGTCCTGCCAGTGGCGATTCTAGAATGAAAAAACTGGGGGGCCAAAAAAAGTGGAGGGTCAACACAAATGTCTCTCCTGCATGGTGATTTTCCGTTATATTGAATATTGATTTGCTATGATTATTATCAAACCCAACATAGGCTTGTGAAACCGTCACCAGTAAGTCTTCAAATCGTTTGAAATTTTCTTCTGCATCTGGGATGCAGAAGATGCTATTGTGTTCGTTACTGCTCCCTTTCAAAACCGCCATGCAAAACCAGAGGCGCAACGAGGGGGTAACGGGAGCGCAATTCCCCAGGCGCCCAAAATCGCAACATTGTCAAAATTACTTTCTTCAATGCAGTAAATTTGCTTGCGAAAGAGCTCAGATTCGAACATGGGCGCGCCAAACTTGCCTCTTGCCCCGGGCGCCATATGAACTCGTTACGCCTCTGCATGTTACAAACACTGGCCTGTTTCGAAATGGCCAGCGTCCGATTTAAGGTCGAAACCTGGGGTTTGTCAACATATTTCCAGCGTGTCTTCTAGCCGACCTGTCAGTCATTTCCCTCATCGACAAATAGTTTAATCGCGAAAATAATGACAAAATTGACTTGGAAAAAAAGAAACACCGTGAATGTCCCCCTCCTCCAATACACTCTTCAATGAAAACCCAAGATCCGCCCTCTGGTGTAATTTTTTTATCAGGAAAACAAAACACGCATCCGTTTAAATGCAACCCGCGAGCGAGTTACGTAAAGACGTTGTTTCATGGAGCAGGCCAGGTACTCGATTTACATATTTCCAGGGGTGTTCGAACGTGATTGCAAGTGCGACGACAACACTCAGGCCCTCATCGTTTCAACACAATGTACTGCCTGTGGGGGAGTGTGTGCTTTAACCCTTCAAAAGACCGACTGTAGTGGCTTTTGAAAGAATTTCGTTCAAAATTCGACGACCGATTGCGCTAGGCCCAGGGTTGCGGAGTCGGACTCCAACGAACACCATGAGTCGAATTTTAATGTCCGACCCCGGAAGTTTAATTGGATCGTCTTTAGCATCGCACTCCTTACCTAGGAATTCTAACTCGTGAAATGGTGTAATTGAAATGGTACAATTTCTTTTGAAACTTTTATTGAAACAGAATTCTTGCTGTGACAACGATTTGCACTGACTGCAAGTTGCTGCAAAATCGTTGACAGCCAAACTTCATTCACGTTATCTTAAGGAGTCGCAAATCTGCAAAGGTCGGAGTCGGACATTTACCTCAAACTCCGCAACCCTGGATAGACCAGTGGTTCTTAACCGAGGGGGCACGCTTCCCAAGGGGGGAGCGAGCCCTTCCGCGCTCTGCAACATGGAAATTTTGATCAATAAATTTACCAATAAACACATTTGCTTTTACAACTTATTTAAAGTTAGGGGGGCTTGAAGCAAAGGACAATTACATGAGGGAGCAGTGGAAGAAAAGATGAAGAACCACGGCGCCAGACAAACAATGAGGCCCTCTTACGATGCGGATTTTCGTTTACTTTGTTTTTAAAAAAAACGGGACTTTTTCACAGGTCAGGTAAATGTCACAGGGTCGACCACGTTACGTCACACCGCCCCAAAAATTTTCATGTCTTTCACGCGCGTATTAAGCGTGCAAGCGGTGCGTGATTCTGAGCGGATCACGCGCGAGTTCTCACGGAGACGTTGGTCGATCATTACAGACGTCGGCGAACCGTTGGTGTTCGGTACAATAAGCGAAGTTCCGTTTCGCAAACGTCCGGTTTCGTTCGGCACCATTCGCACAGGTCGAGCAAATTCACGGGTGCAAAGGAAATTTTTCACGAACGCCTACAGATCATAAAACGCTTTTCGCGATCTGGCCTGGGTTTGTTCACAATCGTCGTGAGCCAGTCGCCAAATCTGCATCATTTCATAACAACAAAAATCACTTTTCAAAATCATTAAATGCAGAACCGTCGCCGGAAAGTCTTCAACAGGGGGGCTTTACGTTTTTTCAGGGGGGCTTGAACGCAAAACTATATTTATTTATAGTACTTCATATTTCTATTTGGGGGGCTTGGAGCTTTGTTTGAGGGGGCTAAGCCCACCAAAGCCAAGCCCCCGTGGCGACGGGACTGTACGGAAGCAGATTCCCTCCTTTGCTGCCGCCACATTCCTCTTCACGGTCCGTTGGTCACAGATCACTGTGACGCCTGAATGCTTTAAAATGGATCTGGTCACCAAACATTACGTGATCACTGGAGATGAAAAACGTGTTGCTAGGTTACAAGACGATGGCAACCGGGCCAAGGCCACAAAACGGCAGCATAGCCACACACAAGTGCATCGGCAGCAGTGGACCACGACCTGAGGTGGAAACGCGGGGTACAAATAAATTTCGCCTTACAAATGCACGCCAACAAATTTAGCTGCGACCAGCATTTAAACCTACAGTTTTGTCGCACCTTGCAAGCAAGAACTTGCCAATAATGCGGTCGACCCTGACAGTGATGGCAATCGCAGGATCGTTGCCTGAATTCACTCCCCCCCCTGGTCGTCAGCGGTAGCTCTCTGTATCACGTGACCTGATTCAATAGAAACACGGCGGTCTACACAAGCGCATTGAACTGAATCACGAAACAAAAATAAAAAGCACAGTAAACACAGACGCACTGATCGTTCGAGAGAGTTTGAGCGCGCATTAAGAACTACAACTGGTTTGATTGAAAGTCCCGCCTTGGTCGACTCGTCTTTCAAAATTCAGTTCACCAGAAGAAACTCAAGATCTTCACATCTCGCCTTCCATTTAAAGGGAACTTCGCCTCAGATGATATTTTGTACCGAAATTGAAGGTTTCCTCTGTTTTCCTCTACCTCTGCCTGTTGGACCAGAAGCGCCAACTACATTCATTCATCTCAATTGGGTGAAAAGAGAGGGGACGTCTGAGCAGAGCTGGACTCCCCCTGGCAACGAACGATCTACAGGAGCCCAAGCATGTCCGTGTTGGGCCTGTGGTCGGCCATGTGCGCCTTGTAGAAGCACTGCACCGAGAAGACCTCTTCGCATATCTCGCATTGGTAGAGCCTCCGGGTTGGGTCGACTTGCGATTTGTCCGTGTCCGAGGGGCTGCGCGAGGCCGACGTGTCCTTACTTGGCGCCGTCGGGGCGCTTTTCGGCTCCTTCGACGACGAGTTCACTTTTTCCGATTTCCGGTCGCGGACCGGACGTGCGTCACTGTCACTGCCCGGCTCTTTCTCGGAGGAGCACTCGTCTCTCCTTCCCCTTCTTCTCTTCTTTTCTCGGGGGTGCTTTCGGCGCGCATGCGCGGCCAGCTGCGCGGCGGTCTTGAACGTCTGCGCGCACTGATCGCAACGCGCTTTCGAATCTTCGACGACCGTCGCTTCCTGCTGCGTCTTTTTTCGGCGATTCGTGGCGGAGGAGGTGGATCGGATGACGACTTGCTTTTCTGAAAACAATGTTCGTTTTTCTTGAATTTTTTGAAGATAAAAAAAATTGTTTCAATTTAAAATATTTTGCTCGTTTTTTTCCCAAATTTATGAAAAATTTTTGTTTTTTTTAACTGAAAAATAACAACCAAGTTCCGTCATAGCTGTGGGGGTTGAGGAGAGATCTTTGCTGCGCAAATAAGTTTGCAACGAAGGTCTGATTTCAATGTAAGCTGTTATGTTGCATTCTTAACAGAGGGAGGTCGAGTTTGGGCGGTATTCAACAAGAAAACTTGAGAGTTTGGTGAGGTCAGGATATCGCGACAAGACACCATACCTTGCAATATTTGACAAGATTGAGATTTTATAAACGATTTTGAGTAAGATCTTTGAACAGCGAAATAATTGCCAGCTGCTACAACCGATCATGGTGGGCATTTTGCTTAGAAAATTCGCGGTCGTGGCAGCAAAAAAGCGTTTCTTGAAAATACTTTTGAAATGATACACTTGCAGTCCTTTTCGCTCAGAAGCAGAGTATTTGACGATCAGCGGTTGGAATCAGGATCGTACGTGCGACGTAGTACGTTGGTATGACGGTCTACTACGTCAACAGTCGGCGCAAACCTACCTTCCTCTTCTTCATCGCCGTCTACGTCGTTTCCGGAATCGGGGCCAGGGTGGGACCGCGCAAGATGGAAGTTCAGGTTTCTTTTATCCCTGAACGCTTTCTTGCAGTGCGGGCACGGGTACGGTTTAGCCGGGTCTGGAAATTCAAACGAATGTCTCGGTGTTTTTTTCAGCAAAAATTCATTTTCTTAAATTCCTCTTTTTCTTTATTAATTTTTTCAAATTCGTTTTCCAGCAAATTTTTTTTTAAATTAATTTTTTATAATTCAGTTTCTAGCAAAAAATTCACGTTTTCAGCGAACTGCTCGCGCAATGCAGCAAAAACTGGTCCCACAAGTTACAATGTATTGACAGCGAAATGCACAAACACGCAAATCATTCTGTTTTTGAGGGATCGAAGTCTATAGGCCGTTCGATGCGGCCAGACAAAACACTTTGTAACTGCGCCCGCCCACCTTCCGACTTCTTCCGCTTGACGGAGCTTTCGATGACTTCTGATTGGCTTCTGTCTTTCCGCTTCACTGGCTTCTTGTCGCGATGAGTGTCTGACGCGCTCGGCTTGCTCGATTTTTCGCCTTAGAAGATTAGAGCCGGTAACCGGTTGAAACAGTAAGCGTGAACACAAAATTTGCAAAGAAATTCACTTATACAGTCGCGCAGATGCCTTAGAAAATCACACGTGGTTCTATCGCCAAGTCTTCTCCCGGGTCAACTGTCAAACCTCATTTCCTAACCACTACTGGGCCACGCCGACCAATATTGCGCTAAAATTGATGCGTGACGAAGGCAGCAGTATGCGAGGGAGGGGGTGCCGGTTGTACGAGGTGGGGGGTTGGAAGGAGTGAGAAATCCGACGGTGACAGACGTTTTGATCAAGCACATGTGGCTGTCAGACGACTGTGGAGACGAAACGCTCATGGTGAAACCAGTGGTGTAACTAGAGGTTTGAACAAGGGGCAACTTAGCTGGAAGGGATCCACTGGCCACGGTAGGGGGCCCACTAGCCAACACTTAAAAAAAACAACTTGAGAAATGGTGATGAAGACGGAGGTGGATGACTGTAATAAAACACTAAACAGCCGGAAAATACTCTGAAAAATGCAAAAAACACAACCATCTACTGAAAACCAAAAAAATACTAAAACCGAAGTATAAGTTAAGAGGGGCCCGGATTTTACAATTAACTTGCCGGGGAGGGGGGGGTCACTGCTGCAAGAAGACATGAAACGTACCTCCTGACGAGTCGACCACCGAGCGATCGCTCTTGGTCTTGCGAGGTTTCCTCGAACTGCTTGATCGCCTGCGAAGCCAAGATTGCTTTGATCTTTGTTTGCGTTCAGATCAAACAGGTAAATATGGAAGAGCCACGAGTGACATCAAACCAAAAGCTGAGGTAGGGATGAGGGAAGGCGGTCAGAGCAGTTACAATCAGCAGAAAGATGCACTTCCTCATATTCGAAATCAGGGATCACCAACCTTTTTGTAACTGCGAGCTACTTCTTGTGTACCGATTAAAGCGAAGGGCTACTAGTTTGATGCACACTTCTACAATAAAAAGTTTGCTCAATTTACCTCCAATTATTTTGGTATTGATATTCGTTAATGTGAAGACATTGATCATGCTAACGTTATTTTTAGAACAGGCCCGCGGGCACCACGTTGGTGACCCCCGTTCTAAATATTCTAACAGTACTTCCCAGTGTTTTTTTCGGCGGTATGTAACCATTTCTTTCAAGCAAGCCATAACAGAGCCAAACGAACAATTTTTTACAAAACCCAAGGTTGGCGTCAGATCAAGATTTCTGTGGCATGCTTTGAATCCTCCCCAGTCAGAGTCTTTTCAGAAGACGACGTTTGTTCATTTGAACAAAACAATGATACTGATCATGTTTCCCACGCGAAAAACGTTTTAATGTCCACGCAACCAGGGTTGCGGAGTCGGAGGTAAAATGTCCGACTCCAACCTTTCCAAAACTTCCCACTCCGACTCCTTAACATAACGTGAATGAACCTTGGCTGTCCATAATTTAGTAGCAACCAGCGATCAATGGAAATCGCAGTGCACAGCACGAAATCTGTTTCAAAATAAGTTTCAAAAGGAATTGTATCATTTCAACAGGCACGAGTGGGGATNCGTAACTTGGGAGTGCGATGTTGAAGATAACACAGTTGGACTTCCGGAGTCGGATAAAAAGATCCGACTCCACCAAAAAACTCTTGACTCCTTGCAACTCAGCAACCGTGCACGCAATCACACTCCGCTGACAAAGTGCGAAGCATACTCCACTGAGCGAAGCCCGAAATCTCAACCCCAGTTTAGGTGCAAAACTAACGAAGGCAATCCAACGAGGCGTTCCTCCAAGCGCACTGAAGCGTATCGTTGCGCTGTACCTCGCTTTGATGCTCGCGTCAGAGTCGTCATCGTCGTCGTCGTCCGAAAACTTCCGACTGTCAGCTTCGTCGCTGGAGGGTAGCGTTATTGAAGCGGAACGGCGTTGCGCGACGCCGTTTGATTGGCTGGAATCAGGACCAACCAGCTCCGTGTTTGAAATCACGTAACCTATTGTCGAATCGATTGAATCGTTAAATCTTTGGAGATGTTTACGTTTGAAGATGTTTACGTTTGAACTTCAGCGGTCGAGAAAATTCGGGCTTGGACCATGGGTGGCGGAAGCAATTTTTGGGGGAAACAGTAGTGAAATTTCATTTTACTAACTCTAAAACTGAGGTAAAAACATTTTTCTGTTAAGAAGTTAAAAGGAAGATATAAAATTTCAAAATCCAGGAGGTCCAAGGTCCCTTACGCCCCCCCGCCCTTCCGACGTGGACCAATCGCCAACATACGAAAGTGATGTCACTGGCAAATACCTACGCTAGTTAAGAACTTTGATCTGGACCCACATCGCACCAGCGCAAAGAGAACCTTCACCCTGTTGACGCAGTTCAGCTGGTTGCTCAGGTAACAAGAAATGGTAAACGGCTTTGTGAGGAAACTCTTAATCGTTTCAAAAAAGTTTGAAATCATTCGTTTTTAGCCAGATGAATCTTCATGACGGTGAGACTTCTACAAATTTTTACTGCGTAGTTCAGTAAAATACCTTAAAACTTCTGAGAGCAGGACCTTGTTAACTCTTCATGCTTTCCGAGCATGGGAAATAAATGAATTGCTGGTCAATGACGTAACGAGTCTGTGTGCAGTCACTATCGGTCCATACTGGAGGGCGCTGGCCGTGAAATAACTTTTGTTCATTCGTCCCATGCCGGAAGCTTTATCGCCCCAAACCCCGCACCCGAGACGCAGGTCACCTCATGACCCCCACACCCTCACCAAGGACCGCCACTGTTGCCGGTCACGGACCAGGAATTGGCCACACACTGCACCTTGACAAGCACCGCGTAGCATTCGAATCAGACTGCAAGAAGCAAAATCTTTTCCAAGCAAAAAATGCAACACATCGACTCACGGGGCGTCGCAGCAGGAGAAAAGCAAGAAACAAGTGAAGGAAGTCACGTGACTGACCGGTCAGATCTTGATCGGAGGCGAGGGCTTCTTCCAGCACTTCGCAAACGGGGANAAGGCTCTGGATCTTCAAGCGCTTGGCGGCAGTGATAATCTCCTGCACGCTCTTGGCGCTCCCGCTCACCGACACCCGCGACGTGTAGATGTAGTCGAGGACGAGGCTCAGGGCCGCCGCTGCTGGCGAAAAGCGCGTTTGAAATGGCCAAAGATGGTGAAAAGCTCGTTTGAAATGACAAAAATTTGGCCAAATCTTCATGCGATAACCTCGGAAAGAGCTCGGGCATCTCTGTTGCCACAAATTAAACAAACCCAAAGATGATAAAGTTGCTCTGAAAGCGATCTGGCGTCATTTAAAAATCAGCCTTTGTAAAGAATGTCCGAAATGGACTTTAAGATTATTAATCGCTGAGTAGCAGAACGCACCTGTGATGCCCTGCAACTCAATGTAGCTGAGGGGGGTTTGCTTGATCTCTTCCGAGGCGAACAGCGCGTGGAAGAAGTCGCTGCACGCCGCCAGCAAAGACTTGTGTGCTTTGAACAACTGTTCTGCAGACGCAGAAACAAAGTAGAGGGTGAGAAGGGATGACGAACCCTTTGCTTGAGGTCTTCCACATTCGGTTTTATTCACTGACGTGCGACTAAAAATCAGAGCGTCAGTTGATTGTGACGTCACATCCTGCTGTCGCGTTTTCCGGTTGTTTACTTCCTCGCATAACGATCACACAAACAAAGTTATGCACAGTTTTTTTTTTTAGGTTTGACTTTTGGTGACCACTAGGGCATTTTATGAGACCTCAACTATTCCACCTTCAAATACCGAGATGGTCACAAAGCGAGGCTTTCGTGTATTTCAGCGCTGGTTACGCAGCGAGATTCGACTGTATTTTTTGAGAGACCGTTGGAAAAAAAATTGAGACCGGTTCGGTCTTTCAAAACATCTTTGAAAAACACTGGCTACGCATGACCCGAACGGCAGCGCGTCGACTCGGACAGCAGCCACAGGTAAGGGCAGCGTGAAAACATGCGTTCACAGGTTGAAAACACTGCAGAGCAATTGCGCAAGGCACGAAAACTCAAGCGATGCAACGCGTGCAGCCGTTGTTGGTTCAGCTCTTCTCAGCGCAAAAGCATTTTTATACCGCAAGCGAGTGTCACTTCGCAACAAGCATACCTTCTGCCGACAGCGTGATGTCACAAAGCATGCCTTGCTGCCGCTGCCTGCGCAGCGAGCGCAGTATCTGCACCGAGTGGCGATTTTGCGATTCCTTCGCGGACGACGTGAGCTGCTGGCTGCCGGGCACGTCGTCGTCCAAAGGCAGGCAGGTGCTGTCGGCCGCGCCGTCTGCGCAGTTTCGAAGGTGTATGCCGCGAATCGAAAGAAAGGTATGAAACAAGGACTAGTAAAGACACATTCTGTGCTTTCGATCGGATTATTGCCTCTCGGAGACGGATCCGTGCGGCCCTGTTGGAGACCTACCACCGGAAACCATCCACCGCTCACGCATGCGCGTTTTTTCAATTTTTAAAAGAAAACAAGAAGCCACCGCGATCTAAACGGCGGTCAAACATCCCACGTACGCTGTTACGAACCCAGCTGAGGGTGCCGGGACAGGGAGCAGGGGGAGACAAGAGGCAGGTCTGTCTCGCGCGAGTTGCAATGCATTGCCGTTGAACACTCCGGCAGCTTCGTTGCCTGATTTCGAGTTAAAGGTAAACGCGGCCTGGAATTATTGCATTGCAAGAAAATGCTTAACAGTTACTCATGAGTTAAGTAAGTTACTCGTTGGTTATCTCACAAGCAGAATGTTGGAAGAGCAGAACGGTTTGTTTCTCCCACAACTCCAACCGTTTGCATTTTCGTCTTTGAAAACGACGCTGGTCACGTGACCCTCCGTCTTTCGGAAATCCTCCTCTTTACACGCCATACCGCAACGAACAAATCAGCGAAACTTCGAGAAAATCAAACGCCCGTAATTTCACGTAAAGACGACTGTCGCAAAGCGGTGGCTCCATTATTAAGCTACAAACAGCAAACGGACCTTGCGAGTTTTCGGGAGCTTCGTATTGAGTGATGGCGTCTTTCTGCTTGATCTTGAAAAACGTCCCGACCGTCTTCGTCGCCACCCTGTACTGCGAGGTGAAGTTCTTCGTCTTTCGCTTATATCTGAACAAGGTGCTTTCGTCCTGCAAGCATAGGTCATATCGCTGTAGCGAGCATAGGTCAGATCGCTGTAGCGAGTACAGGTCAGATCGCTGTAGCGAGCTTAGGTCAGATGGCTGTAGCGCTGTCGCTTTAAATCAGGGGTCCCGAACACGTGGCGCGCTGGCCGCATGTGGCCCGCGGGGGAGTTTTGTGTGGCCCGCAATGCTTTTTGATAATTAAAATAATTAACATTTAAGTTATTTAGTTTATTCACCGGTGTTTGAAAATGCTCAGCAAGCGAGTGAACAAGTTCTTTTCAAACGAACATGGAGACGGCCAGAAATGATTTGCTTATAACTCACGATACCTTTCGCTGGAAATAAGATGTAAAAGCTGTTTCTAGTTAGGTTCAGGTACCGCCAATGTTGAGTCAGCATCATAATGCCGCCATCGGGTTACTTTAAAAGTCCTCATTTGGCCCTCGGAGTAATTTGAGTTTGACTTCCCCGCTTTAAACGTTGCGTTGTATATTCTGCCAGATGTTCCGGACCTTCGTTCAAGAGTATTTTTAAGACAATGTTCTGTGGACCATTAACCGCGGATCACTTAGTTGCGAAACATGCTTTGAAGCGTAATTACGCAGCAAGTGGCCAACCTTGCAAAGAACGTCGAGTTTTTCAAGAGAATGACAATTTTATCAACGAAAATTGACGACTTGAAACTTCTACTATTGGTTAAATTGTTCATAAAGTAGTGATAGTGTAACGCATGACAAGGTACGAACCACAAACGAAGATTTTCTGCTATATTGTTAAGCATGCGTGGTGGGCAGTTGACTGTGTGTACTGTTGTAGATTGCCAAAGTGCCTTTCGGCCAGTACAACTAAGCCGGGTGCTTTATAGCTTCTATGGTCAGCTACGTGTTGTTCGCGTGCTTGCATTACCAAATATTAAGCGTCACAATAAAACTTTGACAAATATTTGATACTGATATAATATATTCACATAGGATTGCCTTTCCTGTTGATAAGCGATGTCCATCGAGATATAATGCATGAAAGCCACGGCCTTCATTACCAGCTAAAATTGGAAAAGCGTTTTCTTTTCATGGAACACTTCTGCGAATGTATTGAGGAAAGTGGAAGACAACGTTATTACGAAGATAACAGGTCGAAGGTCAAGAAAGGTCATCGTGAAGGTCGAAGGTCAGAAAATTCTATCATGTCGTTTGTTATCGAAATTACATCAGGTCCAGTTGCGAATGAAAGAGGAACACGCGATGTTGTCCGGATTAAATAACTGACGTCAACAACTATCACGGCGGTACGTCATAAAAACAGACATCAACAAGTATCACGGTAGTACGTCATAAAAGCTGACGTCAGCGAGTATCACGGCGGCACGTCATAAAAGCTGACGTCAGCGAGTATCACGGCGGCACGTCATGAAAGCTGACGTCAACGGGTATCACGGCAGCACGTCATAAAATCTGACGTCAACAAGTATCACGGCGGTACGTCATAAAAGCTGACGTCAACAAGTATCACGGCGGCACGTCATAAAAGCTGACGTCAACGAGTATCACGGCGGCACGTCATAGAAGCTGGCGTCAACATCACGGCAGTACGTCATAAAAGCTGACGTCACCAAGTATCACGGCGGTACGTCATAAAAGGTGACGTCAACAAGTATCACGGCGGCACGTCATAAAAGCTGACGTCAACAAGTATCACGACGGTACGTCATAAAAGAAAAATTATACGGTCGACCGAACGCCGAACACGGGCAGGCGCTTCAGAAAATCCTCCCTCCATCGATCGGAGCACAACGCTGAACAACGCAAATAGGTGAGAGGGCGGGGACAATAGCACTGCGATCATACTTAATGTGCGAAACAAGGGCTAACGTTTTCATTTATTACGAGCAGCGGGCTACCTTCATTTCGGGAACGTTCTGCACTGCGCGCTCCGTTGTGACGACGGCGGTAGTTTGCGACTCCGCGTCACCTGTAGACGTCGNCGCTGACCTTTTGACCCGAACGGCGGCAGCAGGAGTGTCCGTAGGGATGTCGTTGACTTGGACTGCGAATACTAATAAAATACATCATATTTGGCAGCATGCTCGAGATGGTGCAGAACACTCAAACTATAGCCCAGTGGTTCCCAACTGGGGAGGAATTCCTCCCCAGGGCGAAATTTCATGGATTCCGGGGAGGAATTTTCGCTTTATAGCTAAGTTACTTATTCACTGTAAATGTTGTAGTTGTTTTTGCAAGTTGACTTTGGCTCTTTCAATTAGTTACAAACCAGTTATATCACTTTATATTTGACAACCAATAGTTTTTTTTCCCACTTTGATAAATCAAGTTGGTGTCGTCAATAAAGACCAATGTTCCAACTGCAGTTAATATCAGACTACGAACCCGAACCGAGGAGGAATGAAAAGTTCCAAAATGAACAAAGGGAGGAATGCATCAAACAAGGTTGGAAATCAATGCTATAGTCTAAAAATCACAAGTTGTTAACTGCGCAAAACATAATCGCCTAAAAAGACCCGGTTTCGTCACCCGCAGTTTCCTGTCTTCCTGGAATGTCATATTATCATCGATGTACCCCATGGGCGTGAGTGATAAACCCCGGGGTGTTATTGGGGGTACTTGCGAGCTGGGACGGAAGGTTGAGTATGTAGCCTTCACTGCAGGCGCACGATTTAAACGTGGGTGTATTTCAGTTGTTTGTGGAAAACTTCAGTGCATTTCAGCTGTTTGTGGAAAGGGACGAAGCCGTTACCGAACTGAGCCGGAAGCAGGGACATCGCTAAAGCAGTTCTTACGATTAAAAACAGCTCCTGCATTAAAACCGGACAAGAAAAAACGGCAGGCAATCGTCTGGAACCTCTTGAAAACAGTGAATCGCTCACAGGCAGTGAACGAGAAAATCAAGATCAGTTTCATCTTTAATCACAACACGTTGGCTGTATCTATCGTCTCTTATTAGACGAGACCAGCAACAAAATAGAAATCGCTGCTTGCTGACCACTGTTAGATTTGATTTGTGCAGAAGCGAAAGCAACTTTCCACGAACAACAATATTTATCGCGCAATCGTTGCCAAGGAGACGCCCACTTGGTAAAGGTTCCGGTTCTTCCTTGAAGTGACTGACGACACGGTTCGTGTTGAATCGCTCGAAGTCGTCCGGCGCTCGCCGCGCTCCTCCGGGAGCAACGCGCGCCTCAAAACTGCTCGAGCGTGACCCCCAATGTTTTGTGTCCATCAAGTCCTCGTCGAAGCTGCAAAGATTGCACACGGTTTGTCACGTGTTTGCTTTGCACGTCGCTTACGCGGACAAAGCATTCAAAGAAAAACCAGGGCTGCGGATCGGTCACAAAAATGTAACTGCTCCGGTCCTGGAGCTTTTACCTTTTCATGAGCACAGCTCCGGCCCTGGCGCTCTATGTTTCCTAACATGGTTCTACATGCGGCTTCTTTTTTTTACACACTAATATTTTCAATTGTCTTTAATATGCCTCGAGATGAATGGAAACCGACACATATCAAGTACACAAAACTGAAAGAATATATCAAACTTATTTGAGTAGGTTAATCTAGTCTAATAGTTCTTTACAATCAGTGCTCTTAGCATGAGGAAATCAGCGGAAGAACAACCATCACAAGTTCAGATGATTCAGCGCGCAGTTACAGAAATCTTACTCAGGTTAAAAGTTAATGGTAATATAAACAAATTCTGGAAAGGCAGCCACTGGTTTTCCTGTTAATGCGTGAAGACCTTTTATTATTGATGACGACCGGAATCAAGAAAACAGACTCTGTGTGGAAAACTGGATTTGTGTCCGAGTATTTAGACACAGTCCAGTCCCAGTCTCCTAATGGTTTGCACTCGTTGTATGCTTGCCTGTTGCAGTCTTCGCGATTCCAGCTAACAGCGCTGCCCGGGCAAACCACGCAAAGATAGTCGGTTACTTCTCTCATGTGTTCTTTGTAAAGTGCACACACTTGCATTAACACACATATGACAAGAAGTGTTTAAATGCCGCTTGTTGGGACAAATAGTGTGGCTTGCAGCAAGAAATTCACCATTGACTTTCTTCAAAACGCTGAAAACGTCTGATTTTCAATCTTTTTCACTCGTATTCAAGCAGTGACGAATGGCAAAGTAAAGCACAATTTAACCCGCAAAGCTTAGAAGACCGGTTACCGTGCTGAAAACATAAAATTTGTTTTCACAGATGAAAACTTCAAGACAAGTCCACATTTGTTTACACTGCACTTTTATGCCCTGTTGAAAATGTACTGCCATGCAAAGCGATGCTTGTATTGCAACCAAGTAGCTATTAATTACCAAATTACCTTTCATGCTATGCTAGTGAACGTAATGGTTCCTGGCAGGGTTGCGGAGTCGGAGGTAAAAATACTCCCGGACTCCAACTCCGACCATTCCAAAATTTCCGACTCCTTAACATTTGGATGTTAAAATCAATGGAAATCGTGGTATACAGCAAGAAATCTCTGTTTCAACAAAAGTTTCAAAAGAAACTGTACCATTTCAACAGGAATTCCCAATTTATAAGTGTGATTTAAAAAATCATCCAACTGGGCATCCGGAGTCGGACAAAAATATCCGACTCCGACTCCCAGTCGTGTTGTTAGGAATCCGACCCAAAAACCTCCGACTCCGGCTCCGCAACTCTGGTTCCTGGTAAACTTTTCTAATCTAGTAGTTAATCTTGCTAATAAACCTAATTGTATCTAATAAAAAATCATACTTTGCCGTGCATTTAGGGCTGCAAATGCAAAGATATCTTAACTGAATCACACTCTCAGCGAACAACACCAGTATGACTACACAGCAACAAAAGCTATGGATATTATACACCTACTGATTTACAGCTGAGTTCTTTTCAGATCGCTACCATGCCACAGCCTTAGCGATGATTAAACTAAGGAAAACAGCAAGACTTCCAGATCCGTTGTTACAGTCTGGTGTCGTTACTTGTAACAATCGCGCTTAGTTGCGTCATAACGAGCACTTGTTTCGGAAAAGTCAGCCCAGCTTTCAGTAAATTTGGCAAAATCGTTCGTATCTACAAAGGGATCCGGAGCTGCCTCTCAAATAACTGCAGCTCCGGCTCTACAGCCCTGAAAAAAAAACCGCATCCGCCGAGCAAACGAATGACGACAGAAGGTCCTCAACCTGGCCGCAAAACTTAGAACATTTGGCAACAAAAGCAAAATCCCTCGCAGGAAGTTGCCTGTGAGTAAATTGCTTTGGAAATGCCTTGTTTCTGTGGCGAGTCGCAAGAAGATCAATCTTTTTTTATACACCAGGAAATAAAGGCAGAACAATGTTTGTTTTGGTCGTGCAACCGATTCCGATTAAAGATACACCTCTTACCTTCGAGTCATGCGATTTCAAAATAAATTCTGACGCTACGCAAAATTAAAATCACTAGACATAGTTCAGCCTTCAGTGAGAAAATTTCAAAATGAAGTCTGACGAAAGGTCAAATCACCTCGGCGCGGGCTTCTCTTCCACGACGGGCGAGTCATCTTTGATGCTGTCCATGGGTATGACCGGGTACTCGTTCAAATCGATCTTCAGCGGGTTTTCGTCGCTGTCGCTCTCCTCCCCCTCCCCGTCAGCGACGCCCTTGTCCGCCGAGTTCGAACCTGCCAAGCAGAGGGGTCATTCGCGCCCCCGCTTTCCTCCAAGCACTGTCCTGAACAAACAACGAACCGACACCGGGGACCAGTCACCTGGCAAACCTTTGGCGTCCTCAAGCGGCCGGTAGTCGTCTGTCCGGGTCGACTCCAAGTATTCCAGCCTGCTGAGCTCTGCTTGGCGCTTCTTTAACTTCTGTTCGAGCATTTCCAAGACGCCCAGGCTTTCGTCGTCCTGACAACACAAAAAACATGAAATTGCAAAACGCAACAGACGCCTTGTCGATACAAAATAAACACTTTGGTTCAGACTAAACGTTCACGACCGAGAGATTGAGGCAAGAAAGAGGACCAGCAACGTGAAACCTGCAACTGATGGGCACATTTTCAGCACTAGAATACGGTTCAGTCTTCTAGAAAATTGATCATGTTAGCATCAACAGCAAAAGTAGGTCGTAACAAAGACAAGATTTACGGAATTCGTACAAAACAACGGGCATATACAGCAGCGTGAGTAAAGTGCCATATTTCACTAAAACATTAAAACTCGAAGCCATTTTTTTTCGCCGAGACATTTTGGCTGTTTGTCCCATAATAATATTAAAACTCGTCGTAACAGTAATCACCAGTCTTTATTTTCGGACATTATGACCGAATTGACTGAATTTTTGTCGGTCATTAAAAAAACTTTCGGTCTATGGGCGTAAAAAAACAAGACTCGAAGAACATCGACCGTTTTAACGTCTGGAATTTAAGTCTACGACAGCAAGTGGCATGGTTATGGAATTTTATGCGTTTTTGAAATCCTAATAAAACCCTAAAAACAGGGAATTACAGGGTCGTTTAATAAAAAACAAAAACACATGTAATTTTTAGCGTCCCGCAATGAAAACCATTAAACACAGGCAGGTTGCAACAAACGTTTTGCTCTAATTCCTCACCATTTCTATTTCTTCCTCTTCTACAAGTTCCTCGACTTGATCAGCGCCTGATTTATCACCAGTTGGAGGAGGTGGCTCGTCTGCGCCTGCGTCGTCATCAGCGGAGAAGGTGGCTGACGGGGGAGTGGCTTCGCCCTGAAAAAATTTTTCGGTGCAGTTTAAAGAGAAAAATTGCCTCAAACAACGACCTCGACGGGACGCTAGGTCTTTAATATCACCACATCATTTGGCCAACTGCTCAGTATTTATCCTTTTCTCTTATTTGCATCGCATACAAGCCAAGCGTAAATTTTGCGTTTTATAAACAGGTTTTTAGGGGGGAAATGTCGACGAACAAGGATCAAAACATACCAGGGACAGTGGGTTTTTGGACTGGAAATGTTTTTTTGTGCGGATTGGCCAACGATGGTCAACGTCTTGAACTGCTTTGTCCAGCTGGTGAAGTAGTCGGGCAGGAAAGATCCCATCCCAGGTGCAGCGAAGTTTATACATATCCGCTCTGGTTTTCCCATCGGCCTGAAACCAACGCAGTCAACGTCATCCGCCAATGCTCAACAACAATAAAAAAAAAAGGCACTTTCTTGACGCTTTTTTGTTTTGCTTCAAAAGTCGCGCTGAAAAAATTTTGCAAGGCTGTTGCTGTAGCTTTATCAACCCAGATATAAAGCACTACACCCCCAGTAGTGCGAAGGATGAACTGAGAAAATCTACAAACATCTATGAAGCTTCCAGCGTTTCCCAAACTGAATATTATATTTATGTTTGTTTGTTCGCGCGATGTTTTAATTCTCCGGCTTTCTTGAAAACATGTCGTGACACGTGGTTTAAAAAACAACAATTCAATTCCAGACCGCAGTGAAAATCAATCACAATGTTTCTAAAGCGAACGGTTTGAAAACGAAGTTTTGCATATCAAGGCTTAACGATAAATGCAAAAGTTTTGCATGTCAAGGCTTAACGATAAATGCAAAAGTTTTGCATGTCAAGGCTTAACGACAAATAAATGTGAAATTTTGCATATCAAGGTTCAACGATAAATAAATGTGAGCTGAGCATGTTATAGCAACCACAAAGAAAGAGCACATTAACAGACGGTATACGGAGCAAACTAACTTCAATTCAAAAAAAGTACAATTGGCGTTGGTAGTGTGCAAACATTGGTATAATTGTGCATCAATGCACAAAATATTGGCAGCAGCTTCGAATTACGCAATGGAAGGTCATGCCAACCACGCAAAGTAGTTCATGCACTTAGGTCACAAAGCAAAAGCAGCCATGAGGACCTTGTCAAACACACAAAGGAAAACAGAGATCAGGTTATGCCCGAAAAGCTTCATGTATCTTCCACCAAAGTTTTTCACAATCGAATCAATGAGATAGAGAACAGGGAGTTTTCTCTTGAATTGAACCTGTAATTCAAACGATAGTTTTAGCGCAACAATCTAATCTAACTGAAGCTTTGCACGTAAAATTATGTATGTAAGCTGCATTTTCAATCAACTTGAAAACCATTGGTGCTATACATTGGACCCCATACCTCAAACAGTCTTGTTTCAATAATCTTGACAATATCCGACGCAAAGCTCACATTCTCTTCTGCCAAAACTGTGAGCATATTGATATGTGGTTTGCTGTTGAAAGTCAGATCAGCTAAGGATGCTTCATACTCTGATAGTACAGATTCCATGTTTGACTAGAATAACAACCCATCTAATCTTAACTGCATCATAAAAAACGCGAAGATTTTAATTTCCAAACGCAATGAAGCATAGGTAGCAAAACAACTAAAACATTATCCATCATAAAGGTTAACAATGGTTGATAGACGCACTATACACCATCATTTTCAAAGTCACATATCAAAAGATGGGCAACGGTGTAGACAAACAGATGTCAATTTATCTGAACACTTTGTGAAATTAGCCATTAGAGTTCAAAGCGCATAAAGACAATTTAATAATGCCATGGTCAGACTTGCTTGATCAACCTAAAACGACCAACTTCTTTGGCTGGTACGACATTAACAAAAGTTTTATATAGAAGTGCTCCTTTAGGAAGGTCCTTAACAGTTCGTGCAGCCAAGGTGTCTTTGCCAGGAATCCAAATTTCTTTAGTGTATCTAACTGTTCCACAACAAACTGCAGTTAGAGTACGTCGTCTACCAGCGATCACATTAGCCCCAGGCCACCATCGTGGTTTTCGCTGGGTGGCTATGGCATGGCCATCAGTCACATAATCTCCATCTTGTGCCTTCCAACCACGTCGCTTTCGGCTGTATTTATACCTGTTCCTTGTAGTACCTTTAATTCCTGTCCCAGCACTACACGATGGAATGAAAACAGAATCAACAGGAGAAAGGATTTGCACACTACTCTGGCAGAAACTAAAATTAAACTTTCGAAGCAATACAGACAATGACATTCTATTTCTGCAATATTAGAAAAAAAATACACAAATCTGAAGCACAAGCAACAAATCACCTTAAAAATTTTCAAGCTCCTAACCACCTAAAATTCGCAATTTGGCAAGATGAGCTACACCAATCATTGCGGATGAGTTGGACTGCTTTGAGGTTTGTTTCACATGGCTATTTTTCAGAGTTACAAAAAGTAAACTTAAAAATTTGATATTATGTTGAGTTTGACAAAATCAAGTCAGGAGAAAAACGATGACTTTACAGAGCTTCTACCTCAAAAAGACTAAAGTACGAACTAACATGGTACATTTGAGTGGGATACGCTTGACAAAGTAGCCTACAAATTTGTATCTTGTAAGTGTTACTGCATATGCAAAAATGTGGCCACTTCTGTATGGCTATTATCTGCTAAGGCAATGAATGTCTGAGTAACAGCAGAGATGAAACTTGCAACAAGCCGAACTGCCAAGTTAGAATATAGATATATAATACAAAACAAAACTGGGATTTGTTTCACTGAGACATTTCAGTCACTGTCCCATAATTGTATTAAAACTTACTGTAACAGTATTCACTGTCTATATTTTCAGAAATTCTGATGAAATTGACTTCATTTTTTTAGTCATTTAAAAAAAAATGGTAAATGACCAAAAAAACTCTATAAAACAAAGAAAAATATTTCTTGGTAGAATGCAAGAAGTTGCTTTTAACACTTTCACTCTCAGAAAACATAGATCTATATCCTGGGAATTCGATCACCTGTTCTTGGCAGACGTAAATCCACGTTTTTACAAAACAGATAAGACCACAACAAAAAAGAACGTTTGACTCACATGCAACCAGGATTTACGAGGTTGTCATTAAAAAGCTTTAAAGAAAGTAGTATGAGTCATGCTGCTGCACATCAGCTTGTAAACAGCAACTCTCATGCACACCAGTGTTTTCATAAAAATGCATTTGGTTTTTGACCCTGAAAAAATTTTTTATTATATGCCTTGCCCAGTCATTCTGTATCATTGCCATCTGAACTCAATCAAAATCTAATCCAAAGTGCGGTGTAGTGACAAGCTTTGACAATAGCACACCTCTGCATTTATATCAATACATTACCAACTTCACTGTATTTGCACCAGGGTTGCCTTGCTCAATGAAGTGAAATTCAAGTGAATGCATTTATCTGGGAACAACATATTTTATAGAGTTAATCATAGCAGCTTATGTTGTGCTTTATCAAGCTTATGTTACTTTTACAGTAAGTTTTGAAGCTCCAGTAAATGCAAATATCTGAGTAAGACATAATTTCGAGTTTCAATTGTTTCAGTTGGTGTTGCTGAATTTATTCATTTCAGTCTTGAGGTTGTTTGCTTTCTCTGCCCTTTTTTTAGCATTTCAATGTTTCACCTGTTAGCAGTGCTTTCAGATGTAAGGACTGGCAATGCATAGTGTTACGTGAAATCAATTTCCTATCAATAATTTGCAATCGGTTCCTTGCTTGTTTCACCTGCAGAGTGAAGTTACTCATTCATTCATTGTTTATTTCAGAATCAGTGAAAGGACAAGACAACATGGAGCTGCACAATACTTGGCAGAGATGCATTTTTTGAAAAGGATGACTTTGTGCAAAATGCTTCTGTGTTTTCTCAAACCTTATCACTATTTTACTTGTGTAATACAGTTTCACATAATCTCATATCAACAATACACATAGTGCATGACATACTGTAACTTATTGTTTACTACCTTAATCACATCTATTGGCAATAGCTCAGTAGTAGAGTGCCGTCTTCTAATCAAGGTTGGTGTGCGATTCACAGCAACTGAGTAAATTGCCTTAGCACTCCTTAACACCTTCAGCTCCAGGTTGTTTTTACCTACAACTGAATTATGTTTCATTGTTAGCTTTTCTAAGGACACCTCACATGATAACTGTACTGTTTTTTTTCGGTGTCCTGGCAGACTGTTTACTTTGAAAATGTAAATGCAATACCTCCCTTATCACCAATAAACTTACTACCACAGTACAAATTGTCTAATTCATCAATTCACTTAATTCGTTACTTTTTCATTGGTCTTGGCAGAATTCCTATCTTTTGTGTACATTTCTGTTCATCTAATTCATCACCTCTTTCTATCCCTTAGAAGCGTTTTGTTCAGCTAATACGTCATTTGCAGTTTCGCTTTTGATGTTTAACACTTTAATGTCCAGTAAGTTTTGCGGATTTAGCGCCAAAAAACAGATCACACATGGCTTTTCACGAGTGTAACTCTTGTGCCGAAAGCAGTAGAGAGCTGTTCAAAGGCTCAAAAGACTCAGCAAGTCTCGTAGTTTGCAATGAAAAAAATTTTTGGTTGGGGTTGGGGATTTTTTGTGAGTGACATCATACATGGAGGACTTTTAGGCCACCTTGGCCCACTTNACCTGGCCCTGGGCCTAATCCGTTAGATGGTAGTATTTCGTTGAAGCTTTTATTGGAAACTAGGCTGCAATCCGAGTCTTTTGATACTTTGAACGACCTGCTGGGGTTTCGGGATCAAAAGTTATGATCTAAAATAATAAAAATATTTGACTAATTAGCTAATTAATTAATTTGTTTATTTTAGATCATAACTTTTGAACAAGAAACATTAGAAAGTCGATCAAAGACTCAGACTCAAGCCTAGTTTCCAATAAAAAATTCAGCGAAATACTTTGGCCTAGCAGTTGGGCCTTAGGCCAGGTAAAATAAGCCAAAATGACCCAAAAACTACTTCACTTATGACGCCACTCACAAAAAATCCACAACCCCCAACCAAAATAAATTTTTGAGTGCAGACTAGAAGACTTGCCATATCTTTTGAGGGTTTGAACAGCTCTCTAGCGCAATCGGCGGAGGATCTATGGCATTGGTAAGGCAACTGAAAACTGCTGGTTTTAGGCCGATTTCCAGGTACGAATATGTCGTACACCAGCTCTCAAGGTGTTAAGCAGCTAGTACGTGTGGGAATTCAAACAAATTAAGGTCCTTTATCTGAGAACTGTTGCACCTTGCAATTTGTTTGTCGAATTGAAACATGAGGTGCAAAGCATGACCCGACTCCCCATTGAGAGAACGTGGGAAGTCTTTGCAGTTTGTCAAGGTACTAGATTAAATGGAGGCGTCCAGATAGAGTAGAGGAATTAATTGTTGTATTCAACCATAACGTTATAAACTTGTATTTTACTGCAAATAAGAGCACTATGTATACGAGTTACTATGATACAGTATACAAGCTTCTCTGATAAAGTTTTCACCTGTTTGCATAATTCGTCACTTTGCCTAAATTGTCACTTTTTTCTAATCCCCTTGAGATGAGGAATTAGGCGAATTCTACTGTACTACTATAAGACCCTCGTGAGCCACTATTTTACCGTCACTTTGCAACTCCACAACTCGCCCACCTATTACACTACAGAGCTGTTCAAATCCTCAAAAGATGCAGCAAGTCTTCTTGTTTACATTGAAGAAAAACTTGAAAGTTTTAGATTTTTGTGAGCGATGTCGTAAGTGGGCTAGGTTTTAGGCATCTGGCCCTGGGCACCAACCACTAGAGGGAATTTTTTGACACAAGTTTTATTGGAAACTAGGTTATAATATGAGTCTTTTGAGCCTTTGATTGGCTTGGCCTGAAAACAACAAACATATTTGGTTAATCCCTGAATTAATTAATTAATTTTTTGTTGTTTTTAGGCCATAACCTTTGAACCACAAATGCTAGAAAGCCAGGGCTCTACAGATATGCATTTTTGCCTAGTTTTTTTAAAAGAAAGAAACAAACAATTGCCTCTTCGGGTTGGGACCCAATGCCCTATGACATCATCCAAAAAGCCTTAACTACCTTAATTATTATAACATCACCCACAATACTCAAATCCAAAACTTCTTAATTTTTTAAAATCAAAACAACAAGACTTTCCACATCTTCAGAGAGTTTGAACAGCTCTCTAGTTCAATCACCTAGTGAGTCATATGGCATGTCTTGCAAAAAATGATGCAAATGGGATATAAAAGGCATTTTAGGGATATATAATATGTCCTTTCCAAATAGGAGGTATAGTGAAACCTTATTATATTGTGATTGTCAGGGTCCACAACCAATCACCACAAAACAGAAATAATTTCCTATAGTAAAACCATGAAGAGATAAACAAGTACAAATTGAGCTACCTTTTTTCAACTGTTTCCTGTATTGTCAAAAATTTTTGTTTAGCCTGATGAGGTGTCTAGTCTGATCTGGTATCTACGACTGTTATCGAAAAAATATTGTGCATTGTTAACACAAGAACTTTGGGTGTGTAAAAACAGCAAAAATCTTAGCACAAGAATACGTGAAAGTGAACTAAAGACTACAGAAATAGAAAGGTAGCTGAAAAGAACAAGAAGCAGTATGACCTCTTCATAAATTATACTAGGACAAACCTTAGATTCACACTGTTAAAGAGCACCGTTGCTAGGCTTGCAAGGCAACCAGATGATGTAAACCTTCCAAGATCTCATAGATAGTGATTTCAGCCTCATTCCTATGACTTAGCTAAGCCTGTCATTATTGAAAAGTAAACTATAGTCAACTGTGCTAATATCGTATTTCATATCAATTGGACAATGATTATAAACATCTACACTCTTAAAGTTTTGTCTGGTCTTGAAATTTCATTTCTAAGCTGAAGCTTTCAAGAAATGTAGGAAAATACAGAAAATATAAGATCATGGCATGACAGACAAAATTAAAAAAAAACAGAAAGCAATCACAGGCAAAGGCACATAAATGTTAAATCATATATATAACATTTATTTGCTGTATTTTTTGGAACATAAGGTGCATAAGATGATAAGGCGCAGTATCAAAAATTGAATGCTTGCTATTCTTTTTTCATACACAAGGCACACCGGATTATAAGGTGCATTAAATGAAGCAAAATTTAGATAAGCCAAACTGTTTTCAACTCTTTCACAATAACTCCTGAGTGCCGGAATTGCCACTGGGAGATTAATCTGTCATTACGTATGATGGAGTTTAATCTGTCACACATATGCATAATCTGCTGGACACGAATAGAATAAAATATAAATCGTGCACATATTTGATTCGGTGTGTGCTAGTGTAGTCAGGAGCCTCACAGAGTAATGCAATCTGTGCTTCACAATTAAGGTATGTGCTAGCTACTCTCAGAACCACATACACTGTTCATTGCAATTGTTGTTGGTTTATTATGTAACATGATGGTCTGTTTACAAAAAAATTGCAACTAGCAATTAAATAAATAGCACCTTTTACCACATACAATTGGTTCTAGATGAGAAAGCACAACAGATTTATACATTAGGCACACCGCATTATAAGGCGCACTTTTCAATTTTGAGAAAATTAAAGGATTTTAACACCTTCCGGTCTGGTATGCTAAGGCTAAAATCCAGCAGTCTGCATGTGTCTTTGTGCAGGAATATCTCTGCCAATGATTGCGCTAGAGAGCTGTTCAAACCCTAAAAAGATTCCGCAAGTCCTTGTGTCTGCAAAGAAACAAAAAATTTTTGGTTTCGGATTTTTTGTGAGTGACATCATAAGTGGAGGTGTTTTACACAGTTTTGGCCCACTTCATCTGGCCCTAGGCCCAATCTGCTAGATGGTAGTATTTCGCTCAAGTTTTTATTGGAAACTAGGCTACAATTCAAGTCTTTTGATACTTTGATTGTCTTGCTGAAGTTTCTGGTTCAAAAGTTATGGCCCATTATAAACAAAGTAATTAATACCATAATTAGATAATTACTTTCTTTATATCATATCATAAGCGAAACACTAGAAAGTCGATCAAGGTCTTAAAAGACGTGGATTCTAGCCTTGTTTCCAATAAAACCTTCAGCGAAATACTTCTGTCTAACAGTTGGGCCCATGTCAGGTACTAGCAGGCAAAAATGGCTAAAAACCTTCCTTACTTATGATGTCACTCACAAAAAAACAAAACCCCAACATTTTTTTTCATTGCAGACCCAAAGACTTGCCGAGTCTTATGAGGGTTTGAACAGCTCTCTAGCACAATCCACTGAGGAGCTATGGGGTTGGTAAGGCAACTGAAATATGCTTGGTTGTATTCCCAATTTCCAAGTACAACATATTCGTAGACCGACAATCAATGTCTTAAGTACATCTTATGGTCCGAAAAATGCGGTACATAAAACAGATATATATATGTTGTTCAATTGAAGATAGACACAACAAGACAAAGGGTGATGGCTAGATAACACAAGAATATTCAGCTGAGCACCAGCTCAAAGATCACAAATGTTTATTGGAGCCTCTATACCTGGACCCACAACAGTTGCCAAATCACAACACCATGCAGATTTGTGCGGGAATTAACGAGAATGATTCCCAGAGCACTGTTGACACCAGACTACAGCTGTCACCTGTTGGTTAGTAAATTCTCCAACTAAGTAGAGCAAGATGATTGTTCGAAACTTTTCTTTCAAAACACTTGAAACTGGTCAAATGCACATCACATGGAACTGTTCTTTTTTACAACAATTTGAAACTGTTGCAGCTTCAGCTTTAATTACGAGCTGTGGAGTGAGCTGGCACTCACAGAGAGTTTGAAACACATACACAATGAACTTGCTAACCTGAGACCTAAAAAAATCTGCACATGAACAGGACTATAGTATTTCTATTACCTACAGCAATTGCAAATGGGACAGGAGATAGTCAGTGCAAACTTTGTTGTCACAGATCAAGAGGTAAACTTGAACAGTGATTGATCGATGGATACAGTTTCAAAACAATGTGTGTTCTATGGCTCAGATTTNAGTCTTCTAGATCTTTGCTATTAGTTTTTGGTGAAACCCCAGGTTTCTAGATCTCTTAACAACTCCACAACTTGCCAGCTGATTTTGCTAGAGAGCTGTTCAAACAGCTCTCAAAAGACTCAGTGAGTCTTCATGTCTGAACTGAAAAGTTTGGGTTTTGTTTTTTTTGTTGGTGATGTCATTAGTGGAGCAGGTTTTTGGCCATTTTGGCTCAGGTTACCTGGGTCTGAGCCCCAACTGCTGGATGGAAGTATTTTACTCAGGTTTTCATTGGAAACTAGGGAAGAATCCAAGTCTTTCAAACCTTTGATTGACTTTCTAAGGTTCCAGGTTCAAAATTTATGGCTGTTTTCAGGTCATATCTTTTCAACCAGAAGCATTAGAAAGGCGAACAAAGGTTCAAAACAATTGGATTCTAACCTAGTTTCCAATAAAAACTTGAGCGAAATACTTCCTTTTTGCAGTTGGGGCCAGGCCCAGGTAACCTGAGCCAAAATGGCGAAAAACCTATCCCATTTATGACGTCACCCACAAAAAACCCAAAACCAAAATTTTATTCAATGTAAACTAGAAGACTTGCCACATTTTTTGAGGGTTTGAACAGCTCACTAGCATAATCGACTAGCGAGTTAAGGAGTTGCAAAGTAGCATGAACATTACAGCTAATGTGGGATTTTTGGGTACATTATATTCGTACACTGGTAGCAAACATGTAAGTTTATCAGAAAACTCAGGTTCAATTTGGCAGAATTTGAGCTATACGCATGAGGGCTGAAAACTAATATGTTGTTTCATTAAAATATCAATGGATTATTTCATTCATGTTTGCAATGGTCCCTCTTCATCTGCTACTTTTGACTTGGGGTACATTGCTTGCTTTTCCAATTTTTTGTTTGCATCTAATGTTTTTGCATAATATGTCCCATTTTCTGTATTTTCCTGTGTACCTACTGTTGTTGTTTTGCCATTGATTTTTTATTTTCACTATTATTTTAAACAAAGCAGATGATGGTGGGCAAGCAATGGGTGAGGAGTCAGGGTATGTACAAATGAATAGGTGAGACATGCACAAACTGGAAGTGACAGTAAAGGTTATGAGGCAGAAATCATCGCAGTAACCATGACATTACAGAACAAAGGCGCATTGCACTAGCAGAGGCCAAAAACAATGTTAATCCATACAAACCAAAAAGAAGTAATGTAATCACCCATAGGCTATAATGGAATAACATAGTTGCATGTATGTCCAACCAGGCACATAACATCATTGAATGAAGTTTAAGAAGCCAGGGTGAAAGCAGATTGCAAGAAATTTAACAATAAAAAGCAGTCCCAGGAATTTTTCTTTTTTTCTGGAATGGCCCTCAGGAATTTCAAGTGAAGTGAGCTATATCACAATGCTGTTTTCATCATAGGATATGTGGTAGTCAGGATAGCTAAAAAGGGGAGAAAAACAATACTGCACAAGGAGACTTACAAAAGTGGAAACATTAAAGTCAATGTCCATGAGATACTAAAGGTGAACATCAATCCATTTGCCTCATAAGTCTCGGATTGCAAAGGTGCTCCTAAAAAGTATTAATCTGAGCTTAGTCCTAAGGACAAGTCATGACAGATACATAGATGGCAAAAATGATTGGTCTAGAAGCCAGCAGTCTCCAAACTACAGCCTTATTCCATCCAGCCCACGATGAAATTTTGTTAATAATGAAAACATAATATATACATTAACGAAACATTTGTTAATATGATAGAATGTAACATATATTTGAAATAATCACATTACATATGATGCCCAACCGTCAAAATGTTATGAAGTAGCTTTATAGTTTAGAAATTCCTGCTTTAAGCTAAAGCTAGTTATAATGGAAGTGACTATAGATACACCTTGCCTGACGCAATTCAAATTAAGGGGACAGTTTGTCTTAACATTTTTCTGGCTTAGGTGTTACATTTAAGGGTTAGTGTTAAGTTAGAGCTTCGGATAATCTTTTACGTTTAGTTTGTTTTTACCAAGCCTACTGCACTCTCGTTGTGCGTTTTTGTTACATCACAGGTGGCATATGAATAAGTTTTCAAGTTTCAAGATCCACAAGCATATCGGTAGCCACTGCCATTTATAATCTGTGCTTATTGTTTTTGTCTTTGACTGATTTAACAATATGAGGCCTGCTGAATATTAAGCACTTTTATAACTATGTAAAGTTTTCCTTAAATAAGTAAAGAACTTTGGGGTGAAACACATGAGCCAAGTTTAGCACATACATGCACATTAATGAGAAGAAACATATAGTTCATAATGGAGTATTAAATGGACATGGTATAAAAAATAAGATAAAAAGCATACCCAGAACAAAATGTGGTACCATTACAACAGAATTGAACAAACCCATAAAAAATCAGATCACAAAGGTAACAATCATTCAACAAGGATCATGGAGGTCAAGCAATGTATGAAAAATTAAGACATATGCAACTGAAGAAATGAGTTGTGCACATAGGTGAGAAAAGTGAATGATACACAATGGAGGTTATGAAGCATAAAGCCATGTAGCAATCACAACATTATTTCAATAGACATCAATGTAACGCAGATGACGGTGGGAAAGCAATGGGTGAAGATGTGAGGTATGTACAGATCATATGAGCAGGTGAAGCATGCAGATACACATCATAGGTGAAGGCCAAGTGAGCAACAAGTCAATAGTGGTTATCACCTTATTTTACATAGAACTCACAATACAATGACACAAGCCAATGATTATGACATACAGCAGCAAAAGCTATTGACTATGCTCTACACTGCACGACATTTACAGAGTAGGGTAGCTGAGAGTACTACTATCTTTTCTAAGACAGACAGCAGTTCCTAAACTTTTTTCACTTTTTAGGGTGACCCAAATCTCAGTTTGGTGGACACGCCGCGACCCAAGACGCAAACATTCACATTGCTTTAAAAAAAATACTGATCGTTTGGACGATTTTTGGCAGCAAGTTGCTAAGTTCAATTTCTAAGTCAGAAATCTAACTCTTTTCTTCAGGTACCTACTCTCTAGCCTATACACTACAGACAGAACAGAGAGGCACAGACAAGCAGGTGACATTGAAAATAGACAATTCAGTTTTGGATTGCCTGGCACAACCCATTTTTTGACCTTTGGCGACCCTTCTTTAGGTAGCGACCCATACCTTGGGAACCATTGTTTTAAGTATAAGATAGCTAAGCTAGGCTAAAGGGCACTCTCTATCATCTGTGTAGCCTAGTTACACTTGCAGTTATCATTGATCATTGTGTTCTGGAAAAATCAACATGCGCAAAAGTTATTTTTAAAGATGTGCCTGTGGATCTCAATTAAATGTACAGCCATACATTCTCTTGCATGGTCAACTGAATGCAGTGTTGCCACTCTGTTGTTGCGAAAAAGTACTAGATTCATGATTGATAAAAAAAACACTAGATTTACCAAAAAAACATTAGATTACTAAAGCAAACTAACACACAGTGCAAATGCCCAGAAAATCGGTTGCAATGCCAACCACAGACATTGATTGTGCAAACTCATTGGAAACCAGAGAAAAAGAGAACGGGAAATAGCAGCGACGCTGGTGTTTCATTGTTGTTTGGTGGTACACGTCACTGCAACTTTTAACAGATGACCACACCAAGTGATTTTGCAGCTGTTTAACTCAAAACATATCATATTGTCTTGTTTAATTTAAGATTCAAGTAGATTTTTTTAGCAAATTACAATTGCTTTAAATCAAAAGATCTCAATTAAAGTTGCAATTACACAAAACTGTGCAATTAATTACATTCAGCTCAATCATAAAAAACACTAGGCCTAGTGTAGATACTATACTGATAGCCATAAAAAAACACTAGAACACGAGATAAAGTGAAAAAAACACTAGATCTAGTGGAAAAACACTAGGAGTGGCACCATTGACTGAATGACCATCTGTTTTGCACTTCTCTACGGCTGCAAATTTCCGTGCAGCACAATTACTGCAGCGCTTCCTTTTCAACTCAATCACTGAAAGGCAAGGTGAAATCAGTAATTCCCATTCAAATCAGGTTAAAACAGAGGCGGCCGGAGTCACATATCAGACTCCGACACCTGTCTTGTTCCAAAATTTTTGAATCCGCATCTGGGTGCGGTGTCAAGCGAACTTTCTGACCTCTGCGAAATTTCTGACCTGTTATTGTTTCTCAGTTATTTTGCTTCTCAGTATCAAGAAACAAAGCCTGGCAATTACTTTTTCGATGTGTATTGTGTAAATTAAAGCACTTTCGTTAGATGTCAAGAATACACAACAAGCTATAGCACGGGAAAAACTCTAACCATTTAAAATTTTCGGACTTACTCGTTGACCTCAATTATTTTTCTTTTTCTCTCCAAACCCGACACACTTACCTAAACACGAATTCCTAAACCCTAATAATCTGTTTTATCAGCGTATTTGCCATGAAGAATACCAATCTGTGCATGCATATATTGTGCGAAGTCAGAAATTTCGCAAGTCAAAAATTTCTGACCTGATATTGTTTTTCAGTTATTTTTCATCTCAGAACAAAGAAATAAAGTCTGGCAATTGCTTTTTTGTGTGCAATGTGTAAATTAAAACATTTTGGTTGGATATCAGGTACCCACAACAAGCTGTAGCACGGGTATAATTTCAACCATTGAAAATTTTCGGACGTAGTCGTTGACCTCAATTATTTTTCTTTTTCTCACCCTAACCCAAACCCTAACCCGACACGTACCTAAACACGAATTCCTAAACCCTAATAATCAGTTTTATCAGCGCATTTGGTATGTAGAATATTACTCTGTGCATGGGCATATGGTGTAAAGTCAGAAACTTCGCTTGACACCGGGAAGTTTTCAAGTTTGAGAATCCGACTCCCGTACAGAGTCAGACTCCAACTAGCATCATCGATCCAACCGAAATTTACCCTTGTTTTCACTTAAGAAATGACCACGCAGTAGAGATGGCACGGGCCGCTAACAGTTCAGTCTTCGGGCAGTTTGCTGAAGGTTTTGAAACAGTCCGATAACAATTTTTTTAGCGGTGACGTCATTCCGGGCCGCTGTGGTCTGCCCGCCAATTTGGTGAAAATGTTTGTTTTTCAAAGTTTCAAAATCTAACAAGGAAATGTTTTGCTGCTGTTCTCTCCATTTCACCGTTCTGCTAATTTTCTGTTTCACTAGTTTCCACGCAAACCAGTGAACCATGTTATGAATCAATCAAAGCAACAAACATTTTAATTTATAGTCTGTCGCTGTCGCCGAGGTTTAGGCAGAACCGTCGCCAGAAAGTTTTCAATGGGGGGCATTTGCGTTTGTGCGGGGTGGCTTGACATTCTAAATATTGACAAAAACTCCACTGATTTATAGTGTTTCATGTTTTAATTCGGGGGGCTTAGAGCTTTGTTTGGCGGACTATGCCCACCAGAGCTACCCCGTGGTGACAGGACTGGGTTTATGTTTAGAACAGGTGTTATCAAACTTTTTCTGGCCATGTACCCCTTGAGCACTTCGATAGATGAGCACGTACCCCTAAAATTTCTCATGACAAAAAGGCTGTGGAAAATAACAAGAATGTATTTACCAACAAGCATATAATGGTTTTGAAAAAAAATGTTCACTGATGTATGTATAAATATTTCGAAATGAATAATATGTAAACATATTTTTTATCTTCTTTTCCTAATCTCAAATGTACCCCTTCAGGCAGGCAAATGAACCCCAACTAGCATGGGGGTACATGTCCCCTGTTTGGTAAGCCGTAATTTAGGATTAAGCGTTAGGTTAGGGTTTAAAGTTTAGGTTCAGTATGTTACTAGCAAGTGTAGTGCAACCAAGCACACACTTGTCGTGTGTTAGTGTTACGTTACAGGCGACGGACGAATAAGTTTTCAAAAATGCTGTGGCGGACCTATAGCCACTAAGACTACATGGTTTTATTGTCCAAAAGACAATGATCTGGAAACTTAAGAGATGTTACAGTGCTTTCGATGTTACGATATATTACGGACCACGGGCTGGTCTGGGCCAGAAAATAAGTTGTTGTTTAGCATACACGAGCCGTGCCGGGCGGTTTCTTGTTAGCTCCAAGCGGGCCTGGCTGCAAAAGTGCTGGCCGTTCAATCTCTGCCATGCAGACTCCTGTTACTGCCGCAATTGAAAAGAACCTGTGTGTCCAGGTCTGGTTTTTCAAAAACTTTTCACTCCGGATCCGGGTCCGACAGAAAACCCCACAATGCTGCCGGGGTCAATTCCGGAACTCCGGACCCATGGCCAACTCTGGGAAAAATACAGCAACAGCGCTGCGTTACCCATCAGAGATGAGTAGACTGTGAAATTTTTCAGTCCGAGTCCAATCTTGATCCGCAAAAATTGAATCCGATCCAGCCCTGCTCCGCAAAATTTTTGAAACTCATCAGTCCAATCCAGTCCTGATCCGCCCATGTAAAACCATGTATTTTATTTTGCCTCATGAGGCAAAATACACACAGCCTTTTAGCATGTCTAAAATTAACAAGGCAGTGTTTATTTTGCCACCAGAGGCAAAAGCACTGCTGAGTTATCTTGCCATTAGGCAAACCCAATTGGTAGAATTGGTCAAGTGACAAGGATGATAGGCCTACACACAGATTAGTACATAGTCTCTCTGTCACATAATCTGAAACACTAAACCTGAACCCAAAACGTTAACCAAAAACCGAAACGCAAAACCTCAAGCTACAACCTAAACCAAAAACTTAAACCCAAAATCTAAACCCAATACCTAAACCCAAAACAAAAAGGCGAAAGCTAAACCCGGAAATCTAGACATGAAACCTATAATCCAAAACCTAAACCCGAAACCTCAACCAAACCCGAAATCTAAAGCCAAAACCTAAACCCAAAACTTAAACCCAAAACTTGAACCCAAAACTCAAACCTAAAATTTCAACCCAATACCTAAACCTTAAATGTGAATCTAACCCTACACCCTAAACGTTAACCTTAAACCTAAAGCCGAAACGTTTTGAAAAAGTAGGCTGCATAAAAACCATTCCCTTTAATGGTGTGTTCTCTACCAGCTAAGCCAAAGCAAATGGTGAGAGCAGAACCACTGAACACTCGCACAGCAGGCACAGACACTAACACCTCGACTACGTTCACCTTGCTGCTAGTAATGCCAAGTCAACGCCATATGTGGAGTCTGGACAAAGGTGGATGCATTGCAAAATACTTGTCCCAGCAGAGTTTTGCCATTGATGGCAAAATGTACATTACCATACAAATCTGTAAAATCACATCACAACTAACATTTTTGATGTGGTTAGAATAGTTACATCAAAACAACAAAAAATTTCTTAGTCCGATCCAGTCCAGATCCGCCAATTTACAAAGTAATTGCAGTCCGATCCAGTCCTGATCCGGCCAAATTTGGCTTCAGTCCTGATCCAGTCCCATCCAATCCTGATCCGTGCTCATCTCTATTACCCATTATACAAAATTTGGATTTTTGGACTCCAATCCTGTGAAATATATTATTTACTTGTTTACATATATAGCGTAGACGCCAGAGATGAACGGACTTTAATTTACTTTAGTGTTTTTGTTTATGAGCAGACACGAAGTCCATAGCATGAACACACACACTCTGCAGAATGCAGGTTGATAAAAACAGACAAAACAGAACGTAATACAAGGCATTGAAGCCGGCAGAATCACAGGGTTCGAGACACTTTTTGCAACTGCATTGAAGACAGAACCACAGGGTTACAGACACATTCTTAACACTATTGTGAGCTAACACGTAACACTTGTTACAGCACTACTTTGGAGTAGGGCGCTAATTCCTAAATTGGTCAACTTTGAAATTTTTCAGTTCAAGTCCAGTCCTGATCTGAAAAAACTTCAATCCGATCCAGTCCTGTTCCGCCCTGCATAAACATGCACGTTTTTTAGGCAGTTTCCATTGTGTCTCATTTTTACGCAGTGTCTATTTTGCGTCATAATTCCAGCAGTTTTTTTCTTCCGGAGGCAAACAGACACTGTCTTTATTGGCATTTCCGTAATTTATCAAGTCTGTAAAATCGAATCAAAACAAAAAACTTTTGATATGGTTGAAGTACTCAATTTCAAACAACAAACATTTTCTCAGTCCGATCCAGACCTGACTTGCCAATTTTCAAAAAAATGTGCAGTCCTATCCAGTGTTGAGCCGGCATAAATTAGCTTCAGTCCTGCCCCGTGATCACCTCTGGAAGCAGGGACGGCCTAAAGCCGATGCAACTGATGCGGCTGCATCGGCAGAGCCGGATTAAAGGGTAGGGGGGCCCGGGGCAATTTTTACTGGAGGGCCCCTATGACGTAATTCGTGACGTCATTGTTTATAAAAGATATGTTTTC
>JGI24159J19872_10000474_pt1 | contig 35611 bp, 22 predicted proteins | sample Ectturendosymbi4_FD_19872 | JGI IMG/M metagenome (IMG submission 19872) | reverse complement strand
GATGACGTCATGAATTACGTCATAGGGGCCCACCGGTAAAAATTGCCCCGGGCCCCCCTACCCTTTAATCCGGCTCTGCCTGGGACACGTGACATCCGTTATTTCCAGACCAAACTCTTTCATTTTCATATGTCTATTGTTAACATAGGCATATCCAGGGTGCTAAAGGGGCTGAAGACCCCCCTCAATTTTTTCAGATACGTTTTTGATCGCTGGTTCCCGACACAGAAACGTCCACTGGTGTGATTTTTTGTATAGCCTTTAAATAAACCATTTGTTGCACAGGGATAGGGACGAAAATATTAAATGCAAGCTTATTTTGCTGAATTTGGGCAGTGCGAATGTGTTTATTTCGCTTTCAATGGAACTTCTAATAAACAAGTTTTATGTAAAAATATGGTCCCAATGTTATATAAATACGTAAGTGTTTGCATAGAGTATTTACATTACATATACGTTATACAAACCGCACCAACGTTTAGGATATCTGATCATTTTGTGCTTTAAGAGGCAGTATCTGAAGCAAAATACTGTTGCTTGCCTAAACTCAAACATTTTGACCAAACCAAAATTTTGGGCTGGCCACGCCACTGCGCACGTAAATATTTAACCTCTTGTTCCATTTGGGTAAGATTAGGCTTCTTGTGGACAAAATATGAAGCAGCAGACTCAGAACTGTCAATAGGGGGGCTTTGCGTTTGTCCGGAGGGCCTGACATTCTAAAATTTGACAAAAACTCCACTGATTTATAGTGTTTCATGTTTCAATTTGGGGGGCTTGGAGCTTTATTTGGGTGATTAAGCCCACCCACCAAAGCCCCAAAGCACCACCACCACCACCACCACCCCGTGGCGACGGGACTGAGCAACAATTTTTGGACAGAAGTTAAGTTCAGCTCAACACGAAATCAGATGCTTTTTCATCGACCAATATTCTGCTGTCTCATAATATTTTTTCAGCCTACTGTACAGTATTTCTAAAATTGCGTTACCGCGATATCGTCGCGCTTCGTACAAAAAATTGAATGGATGAGAATTCGGTCATTGACTCACTGCAATCTTCACGTTTCCAAATATTGTCTGATCATTTCAATGCCCTTGTGATGCAATAAACACCCTCCAGGGAAAAGTGCCAGCATAATTATTGCTTTCGAGTTTTTTGGTATGTTTGTCTCTCTGCGTACCCCAAGCGTTTTTTACGGGAGGGGAAGTTGTGCTTGTTTTCGAAACAATATACCTATTTTACGACCTTCAAGTTATATTCTATGGTCAAATGACTTTGATACTCAACAGCATTTTGTTTAAATACTTTGTGGTTGATAGTTTGCCCCTGATGTACAGGTATTTCTGCAAACAAATTTCGCCATTTTGGCTACTAGACAATCATGATATGCAGGGACGTAACGAGGCTAGATGGCACCTGGGGCAAGAAACATGTTTGGCGCATCCATGTTCGAACCTGAGGTCTTTCGGAAGCAAATGTACTGTATTGAAGAAAGTGCTTATGACATTGTTGTGACTTTTTGACCCACGCAGTGATTCGGCGCCCGGGGAATTGTGCCCTCTTGCCACCCCCTCGTTACGCCCTTGACGATGTGCAATAAAAATCGGAAAATTTTCCGAAAATAAACAAATTTTGAAGTCCGAACGTCATGAACTTCTGTTCCATGAACATCCGCAATTTTCGAACACAATACGTCATGGATCTTGCACAGACTGCCAACAAAGATTACTGGCGGCATTTCAGGTTTCTTCGTGTAGTTTTTGTGTCATTTTATGCCTGCCCCACGCGTTTTTTTGGCGTGGACCTCTGTTTGTTTTTCTGATAATAAAACTTTTCCTACATTCAACAGGTTACTTTTTAAAGGTTAGATAAGTTTGAGGACAATTTCCGAATGTGTTGAAGGCCGCTTCTGCTCCGGGAACGTCCCAGCAAGCCTGGGTAATGGTGAGAATGCGATTTAGCCAAAATGTCTATGGTTAACCGTGTTTGTTAAAAAAAAGTTTCCTGAGCAGTTGGGTCTTCATTGCTATGCAGTCAGTAGGCTACACATCGGGATGACTTTGTCCTTAGCCCCCCATAAAAAAACACTGGATCCGCCTATGGTTAATCACTTTCGCAACAAAATTGTATCTGCTTCTGCGCAGAGAAACGTACATATCATACAAATTTTATACAGGGTACCACCAAAAACGGGATTATTTAGAGGGGATTTTTTGTTTGTGCGTAGAAAATGTCATGCACGTGTTACATCCGGTTTTTTTTTCAGATCAAGTCGTGGTTTTGGAAGACTCTTCACATATAACGTATTGGCGGTCATTTTGGCCAAACAGGTTTTGCACTTAAAATTGCATTGAAATCTTAACTTAGTAAAGTGTCCAAAATTATCTACACATTAGATAACCCTGGGTAGTATAGTACCCATACATCCTATATATCGGCTTTCAGGGACATTTTTGTAAAATACCTCTGGCATCATTCCATTTGTCTCTGAAAATCAGGAAAAGTCATGGAAGCACAGGTCACAAATACGATAAAGACAATATTGTAAATTAGGAAAGTTACACATGTCCTCTAAACCAGTGGTTCCTAAGCGGGGGGAACGCCTTCTCATGGGGTGCGAGTCCTTATGCGCTCTACAACACGGGAAGACTTTGAACGTCTATTACAACTTGTTCAAAGTTAAGGGGCCTTGCAATAAACAATTTAAGGGAGGCGTGGTAGAGAGAAGGTTAAGAACCACTGTTCTAAACCAATTTGCGTACGTTTGTCCATCTCAGTCTACACAAAGTGTGAAACTGGTAGTGGATTTGCGAAAACGAAGCCACAAACGAGTAATTATCGCCAAGTCTCTGCATTCAAGTTAAGAAATACTTGTCGCCGCAGTTCAACACAACGGTTGGCTGGTTGATCTGACCTTCAATCGCATGGTGAACAATTTATTAGGTTCGGGAGCCAATTTGAGGCCACGTTCGGTGGATGGCCGTACCTCGTAACATGTGAATTACCATTTGCACTATACACAACGTTCGTTTAATTTTATAGACAATTGGTGAACTTATGCTACTTTGATCACGTTCGACTAAACGCTGAAGTAGGATCATAGGCGTAGCCAGAGGGGCCATGTCCCCAAAATTTTTAGAAAATATAGTCATTTTGTGCTTTGAGAAGCGTTTTTCCAAACAAAATAGTGTTATTCGCTTAACATCAAATATTTTCGGCCCCCAAAATGTTTGGCCCCTCCCAAATTTTGGGGCTGGCTACGCCATTGAGTAGGATAGATTCTTTAGGTAGTTTCGTTGATTTCTACTGAAAGATTTTTTTAGCTTACACATCAAAAGTTTGATTAATCTGAAAATGTTTGCAATTTTCGGAATTGGGAGGGGATATTGCCCACCTAGCTACGCGCCTGGCTACACCACAGATTGTCAATGCGTTTTGTTATAACTGCATCATTTCCGTGCAACCAATTTAGTCTACAAACGAAATGACATATTTTTATGAAATAACAGCAACGGTAGCGGATCAAAACAATGTAGGTTACCTTGTGTACATTCTTTCCAATGCTAAGACCGTATTTGAAGCACGCTGTTTCAAAAAACGGTAAGGTTGGATTTCGCGTTAGACTGCGGCGTGCGCTTATTCCTGCACCGTGATTTCGTGTGGTTTGTCTTCCGCGACGGACTGCAGCCTACTGAAGAAACTACTTTGAGCTTTTTCCTAACTGGTTTTGTTAACATGTTTTGGCCTTGGTAAGATGCGAGTAGCACTTGGATAACAAACACGCGGTTCCAAAAATGGACGCAGCTATCGATTGCCTTCCACTGGTGTCCTCTGTTTGGGCCATGGAAACATGGGTTGCCTTTCAAATTAGACCACTGGTTCTTAACCTGGGGTAAATTTACCGCTGGAGGTAAATCTCATCTTCAAAGGAGGTAAATTTACTGAAACATACATTGCAGCCAATATAAATTTTGATAAATCATTCTGAACTATAAGAGTTTAATTTCGTATTTTCAATAAATGAGCACCATTGAGTGTACTGCGGGTAAATCTGGTAATCTTGTCCGATAAAAGGGTAAGATATGTAAAAAACGTTAAGAACCACTGAAATAGACCATTCCAGACTACGCTCGTAACAGAGGCGTTATGAACGTGGTGTCCTTTACGGGTCCGTCATGAGCAGGTCTGTTTTGATTGAACACCGGAAACATGACAGACCTAGAATTTGTGGACGATATGCAAGGACACTAACTTCGACTGATAATATTGTTCGGGATTTCCGTCTCGAAACGCCGAAATCAAGATTGCTTTTTGACAGCTAGCCCNCAATATAAGGTAAATTTGTCTGANGGTTGGGCTGAGTTCTCAGTANAAGCACACGATTTTCTGAACAACTGATTCAACCGCATGAGCTTCGATTCGTGGCCCAAGAAGTGTCAATTACCAGACCAGTTTAAATATAGGCACCCCGTGTTTGAGAAAGGATTTTGCCACAATAAATTTACTANCATTTAAATTAACTTTTGTGCCGTTGAAAATAAACTACTTTTTTCAGTAAATCTACTGAAGTTCAGCAAGGAAAAATGTGGTGTGAAACTCAATGAACAGCACCGCTGCCCAACTGTTGTTGCCCCTGCTATTTGTTGTGGAATTCCCTCGACCTAATTTTTTCGTATAAATGGTGATGCAGTGAAGTTGAACTAATTTTTGTGGGGACACTGAACCAAGTGCTTCACGTTTTATTCGTGCCTATATGTCACCACGGAAATCAGAAATCAGAGTAATGCAACTGAGGATACTTCTTGTTGCATCATACGCTGACGTAATTGGACGGAAAATCGGATGTTCTGATGCAACCTCTATGTTTTTTGTATGTGAATAGCAAGTTACAAACCACGTCTGTCCGAAAGTGTACTTTAACAACATAAAATAAGAACTCGGCAAAAATCTTAGTGGTCATACGCCATCTGTTAGATTTTCTGAAGTGTTGTCAACCTTCATCAAAATTTTGAATGATTATAATTCTATACATAATTCCCGAGGAGTTTGTTAATGGTATCCCAACAAGGGAAAACCTCCACACCTTTTACACCCGAAGAAATCTTACTCAAAACTGACCACTTCCATCAATTTTTAGATTAGTTTTGTGCACTCGCCTTTGACACAAATATATTTCACGCTGACGGCTTTGCTTCCACGATTGCATCAGTTCAGGAAAACCTGATGTTTGTTACAACCAGTGCACGGGCAGGAAAGGTAATTGCTGTTTCGCTGCGGAAAAATTGATTTGACAAAATTTGGTGAACCTTAAGCAAAAATGGTTAAAATTCGAAAAAAAATGGGCAACAAGTCGTTCAAGTTGGCTTAACGTTGAAAAAGGTGGCAATCAAAAGTTGGGCTGCTGTACAGTATTGCCATAATAGGGGAACAAAATTGGCAAAAATATAATTGAACAAAACTAACTCTCCCAAGAACAGCCATTGGATCATGTGGTGACAGTCTTCCGTCGCAATTGTTTTCTGTGCACATTCTCAGCCCACCCAGCGTTAGCCAAAACCAACGCGTTCATTTATAGTTGTGTAAGAGGTCAAAAATTCAGAAGCCTACAGCGTTTTGCGCGAAAAATTATGTTCATGCTCAAAAACTAGAGTAACAAAAAATTTTGACACACCTAACGCAATTTTCACCCCATTAATACCAGAAGAGTTTCATTGGCAAAATTTTTGTAAAGGATCACCTCTGTACAAAAAAATGTTTCCGTATTTTAAATGATTTCGGCCTGTTTATTAGACAGCTGGCGCGAGAGCACCAACCGCTTCTGAAAAAGTTCTATTTCACGATGTTTTCTGTCGATTTTTGTTGGGTAACGCAGGATTTTATCACTTTGAAGTTAAGCCGATGGTTTGTAAGGAAATTCAGCACGTGATTGGCCCCTGCCGTGATCGAAACGTCTTTTTCTTCGCTTTTGTGTTACTGAACAATGCGTCAATTGTTAATGCCTTTGTTAAATGTTGGTGAACGTGTTTCTGTCGCAGCATGGGATTTTCGCAAGCCTTACAATGCAGAATTTGACCTAACTTCCTCGCTGTGTTTGAAACAGGTACCCAGTACAGTTTATGTTTTAGATAGAGTAATAACGTTTGTAGACGTCAGCATCCTAACTAAATCCACTTGTGATTGTAGCGTCAAAAACACTGCTGTTATGTTGTATAACAAACGCTGTACATGATTTCAGCTGAACGAATCGCAAACGGTTGGCGGGACGTTTGCCAAATGTTGACAAACGCAATTGCGTCGTCAAGAGCGGCATCCATTGATTGTATTTACAGTGTCTTCCATTCTGAGACGTCTATACACGTTGCAACGTTCCTTGTTCGTTGGAGATACTCAACAAAATGTTTCAATCACTGAAAGTTTCTCCTCTGCGAGATGCAGCACTATTGTACACAATGCGATTTCTTCTTGTCCGCTAAAACCGTTGCACTTGTATTCAGGATCACTCTTCGCATCAGGTCTGCGGAAAACAGATATTAGGAAGGGTACCTCACGTGCTGTTGCAGCGTGAAGAGTTTAGGATAGGAACAGCAGTTCAGAGGGACTGGTGTAGTACACGGCAAAACCACACCCGTGTTCCTTTCTAACGTTGGTTTAACTACTGCATCTGACAGAGAAATTGCACATGGGCAACTTAGCTTTTGCTGACAACGGCGGACTAGCAGATTTTTCCGCCATTGTCTCGCTTAACAGTGAGCTGAAATATTTACCAAAAAGCTTGATGGCGACAAATTTTACGCAGTGCTTCAGACCAACATCACATTGTTTCTCAGCCGTCCTGCAGGGGTATTAATCTCTGGTACGCAATTTCTGCTATTGTGTGCTGAGCAAAGTCTATCGTGAATACTGGAAATGCGCGCAGTGATGCGATTAAACGAAAAGCACGCAAAATACAAAGTTAAAAGATACTTAACAGCAAGTCTGAAAAAATCTGGTAAAAATTAGTTAAGTGGGCAGATAATTGGAAAGTACATAAATGCTTCTAAGTGAATTTTCTGTTTTGTAAAACAACCTCGTACGCCCGCAAATAAAACTGCAATGACAAAACACCGCTTGTATAACTGGACAGTTAGGCAACAATAATGAAAAGTGGTTTAGCTGCATGCGTAGACACACGTGACGAAGTGATAGACTTTCAACTGTGAACCCCAAAGCATTGCCTTTCAGTTGGGGCATAATGTTTACCACATCCGCTTCGCAGTGTAACTGCAACTTGTCTTATTTAAATTTGACCAAACACTCTACTGTTGCTTGACAGAAAACTACATCTGGAATTGTGAACACAAAAGCTAACTTACTTTGATTCCGATTATTCGCCTCTGAACCATGAGCCGTAATTTTTTTACGGAGCTAACAGTGCTGTGATACACCGTCAAATCACATAAAGGAACGCAAAAGTTGATGTGACAGCTTTACAGTGGTCCAATAGTCGGTGCTTGGTTAACGTAACAGACGATAGTTAGCAGCACAAGGTTTGCTGTAATCTTTTGAGGAATCAGCGACTGGGCTCTGCTTTCATTACTTTGCGATGATTCAGACTTCTACATCTGTTTTTAAGTGCAGTTTCTACAGTAGTCTCCCATTTGAATAATATTTCAGGTTTGCGGATTGGTTGTATTACGTGATATTAATTTCCTACTAAAAATTCTTGCTGCTAGATTCGACTGTGTCGCCTTTGCGGCTATCGCAGAATGTACACGTGGTGCAACCCGAAAAATGTGGGCATATGCTTTAGAAATGCCCATGTGCCAAAGAGAAATTTGCAGTAGCAGCAAAAGACAAATTCAAAATAGGGAATGAGACTGTGAGATGTTAACATGTCTTAGATATCAACTAGACGTAGGCCTACTTCACTCATAGAAAGTCGGCTCCTCGCTTCATTTTTCTTAAAAATGTGTTTGGAACACTTTTTCAGGCTACCTAATATTAGAGCGACTATTCAGCTGGTTCCACCTTCACAGCACTGAAAATTTTTAAAACCGCTGCGATGGTCTTGCGCAATGATGAAGCTCGCACATTTGACAGTTAGGCCGAGTACGTGTCGCGAATTGATTTCGCCTCCAACCGCACATATATTGTTTGGATGCTTTTTGGATTTTGAACTTGGTACAAACGAGACTTAGCAAGATTCGACTTCTAGATTTCAATGACTTGAAATACGAATTTACACCGACAGCGAAAACGTGATGCGAAACNAAGCTTCGACAACCTCAGGCCCGTAGCCACTGGGGTCACTTACCCCAAAATTTTGTTGTGCCCAGAATAAGGTTTNAAGCATATAATAACAAAAATCTTTTCCCCGTAAAAATGTATTTTACCCTCCCTAACCTTAATACCTGACTACGGGCCATGACAAGGTTGTAGAAGAGTGCAAGATGAATCACACATGTTGTGCGCTAAAGTTTCGAAGAATTACTGTCATCCTTTTCACGCAGTGTTTGTGAAGCGTAATGTTGAAGTTAGTGGTGTTTTTCGTTTGACATTACTCCGAAATGCAGTTGAGCCAACGGCTGTGATAACAAGTTTTCTACATCTTCCAAATTTCTCAGATATGTGTCAAAACTCTTTAGTACTGAGCCAACTTTGTTCGTTAACAACTGTACATTGCGTAGAGCAGATGTGTCCAACGTGTGGCCGCAGTCACCTTTCATATGGACCACGCCTTAGACTTCAGATTGTGTTGTTGTATACGGCCTAGTAAAGCCTGGATTACGCTGCTGTGTTGGAGCGACGGCGGTTTCTCGCTCCAAAAAACGTTTTCCGTTGTGTAAATGTGTTGAGAGCGAAGATGAAAACGAAGACTATGACAGAGTGTTTTGGCTTTAAACCCTAAGCGAAATGCACGGACTAAATTAACCCGCACCTTACGGTTAAATGTTGGAAGAGAATGCTTGCTCGCGGGGGCCTTCACATGGTCAAATTTGCCCACTTTGAAGTTTGGACAACTTAGCGCAGAGTATTCATCAGTCAGTTTTGCAGTACCAGAAGCGATGGCAACCTTTGTGAAAGAGAGGCTGAAACATGGATTTGTACGAACTTTCATTACCATTAATTTCCGAGCTGCTACGCAACATTATACGAAGTCGAGCACATAGGCGCAACCAGGGAGGCCCAGGAGGCCATGGCCCCCTAAAGTCTTAGCATTTCTAGCCATTTTGTGCTTTGAGAAGCAGCGTCTCAAACAAAAATACTGTTGTTCGCCTAATGTTAAACATTTTGGCCCCACCAAATACTTGGGCTGGGTACGCCACTGGTCGAGCAGCCACCAGAACTTGCGGACGGTTGACAGCGCAAATACTATACTACTCCATTTGAAGAAACTCAGTACATGACGGGTCGGGACAGCTTTGACAATGTATGTGACATACTGTATAATGCATGGCGTGCGCCGAGAATTGATTGGCGTCAAACGTGGTTAACCTATCTTTTGATTATCCTTGATTTTGACAGTGTTTGTTCTTTTGTTGAATTGCGTTTGTGTGGACGAATGTTGAAAGATCCGCTGATTTCATCCACTTTCAACTATGTTCATTTGCCACACATGTTAAGCAATTAGTTCCCGCTAAAAACTTCAGGTGTTCCGTTTACAGCAGCTTAAATGTACTGAAATGACTTCGTTTTTTCAAATTCAACAATACCACTGATTTGTAAGCGGGGGCCAATTCAGGGTGAAAACAGTGTTCAAGTGGGCCTACTGTACCATTGATGTTTTGTGTACTCACCACATGCTTTTGAGGCAATGCCAGGTAACGACGTGCAGGCCTACATCGCACAATGTACGTAAGTTTATCGCGCGCCCAAATGCAGACAAACAGGAGTTTCTTCTTTTTTGTTTCAAGCAGCTTATTTGTTGCTGTATTGGTTTCATTAATATAAGCCTGAATTTTTTTTGGCGGGTGCAGCTTCGCAAAATTGTTTAAAAAGCAAGCTCCTGAGAGCAGCATAGGCAGGATGGCGTACTTGTGCGATTTCAAGAGTTGACCGAAATGATTTGTTTTATTTATCCCAGAAGTTCATGACCCACTGGGGGGCTCATGGAGTGGCTATGATTCACTGTCATGTGATCTGTACACAGTTTGAAGATATGTTACTTCAGATATATTCATGGTCTGCCGCAATTTCCGTCCCTATACCCACTCATTTTCATCATTAGCATGTGAGGTAGGAGCATTTCATATCCTGAAGTTGACCCGTATCCACAAGATGGAGATTTTTGGAGTAGTGATATCGCAACGGGCTGTTGTTTTTGATATGAATACACCATGGAACCAATAAAGCGTCCGCCGGAAAACCACTGGCGTTCACAATTTATCAGTTGGAGTTCAGGAACCATTGCATGCTCCTGTTTTGATGGCTTTCTCAGAATTTCCTAATTGATGCTCAAAAAGTGCACTAGATCCTCTTGCTGGATAATGACAAACTTAAAAGCATTTGCAATAATGCAACAACGGGTGTTCCTCTGCAGTAGGGATGCCATGCGTCCTCTTTCTGGAGGACATTTCCTCTTTTTCATGAAAAACGAAATTTCCTCCCAAGGCATTAAATCTGTCTAAATGTTCTCGTATTTCTTAAATTTACGCAGCGATAATGTTGTACAGTATTTGCGTATGGTAAGGTAAGCCGTCCCTACTCAACTGCAACACGATACGAGCTGATAGTGTAGCCTAGTTTGAGAGGGTCTCCTAGTTGTATTATGTTTTAGCTAAGTTGATATGCGGGCTGTGAAGTGAGAATGCTTTGCCATTAATTGTTACGTCATTGTGTAAGCTCTTTTTCGGTATCTCCTCTTTTTTGGTATCTCAACGACTTTTGGCATTATAGTGCTGACTCCATTGTACTATAGTAACTTTGATGATTCCTTATACGATGAAAGTGTACTGTACAAAGCCTAGTTTGGTTGTTGCGAGTAGTGTCAAAAAGAAAATTCCAATTTACTGAAGAACTACGACCAAAGTATGTCCTTTTTCAGAAAAGGACAAAATGATTTAATCTGTGTGCTGTGCATCACATGTGGATATGGAACGTTTGTTTCTGTGGCAAACAAAAGGAGGCTAAGCCTAGATATGCATATTCACAGAACAAAGTATAAAAACTATCAGAGGAATAACTTCGTCAATTAAAGTGACTATTTCTGCAAGTCTGTTTCAAAGAATGAAGATGGTATTGCAGCTGCTGAAGCTACATGGCAGCATTTCACACTGCAAAGCGCCATTATAGCCATATATCCAATGACTAAACTGCTTATTTAAAATGGACATTTATTTCCTGATTCAAACCTTTCAAAAAGTGTTCTTGTGCTCGCACCAAAGTTGAAGCTATTGTTTACCAATGTACTTTCCCTTGTTTGTTCAGTATACGGTGAAAGATACAAAAGAAAATGAAATTATATTTCTGAGTGCCAACTGGTGATAGCAATCACAAATCCACATAACTCTCCTATTGTACTACAATATTTTGTATGGAAAAATGGCGGTGTACAGTCTAAATTCCTTGAAGTCAACGCACTAAAGACGGAACATCTCTGACAATTGCAAGTGAAGGAAAGGAAACCTTGAAGAAAAAAGACTGTTTGACATATATTTCTTTTACTGGTGACAACTGCAACACAAACTTTGGTGGCTTAGTTCGAAAGAAAGGTAACAATGTTTTCCCTCGNTTGAAAGAAGGCTTACACACACTGATTGGCGTTGGTTACTTGGCATATATTTTCAATACCTGTTGTATCATGAGGCCAATCAGATGAACCTTGATGTTGAAAGCGTTATCTACACCAGGATTTCTCAAACTTTTGGTGTTATGGAGCCCATGAAGAGAATGACCATAATTTACGGAGCCCCACAATAAATTTATAAAAATTACGCCCCTGGTAATATCTATTGGGAACTAATAAATAACGCCATATTTCAATTACCGCCACGTTGCCACATTTCGACGCAACGGTTGTCAAATTTTATTAATGCCATTATTGCTTCTTAGGTCAGTTGCAAAATTAGCCAAGTCAGTATTCTAACAAGCAAGCGAATAGCCCCGAGGTTTCTCTCGCGAGCCCCGTACTTCGAGAACCTATGATCTACACGACCTACCAGTAATTTTGCATTTACACTATGCGCACAAAGGAGCTAAAAGATCATTGTAACTTTGTGGAAATTGAGTACTGAAACTGTTTTTTACCGTGTGATCAGGTGGTTATCACGTTATCCTAGCTTGTCAAGGATGCTTCAAATGTACCCAGCTTTATAATCACACTTCATGTTCATCCACAAGTTGGCTGTTGAAGTCTTTGAGCGAACTCTATTCAACACATTTGCCATCACGTGATTGTTTCTAATGTGCAAGATCAGAACACTGGTAAGTCAAAAGCATCAACTGCTGAGGTTGTATTGTTCGTCACCACTGTTAATTCAATGATTCAAGAAAGAGAAGCAGGTGAACATATCAACCACGTTAGATAAGCACAGAAAAAACAAAGAAGTTAAGGATCGTGACTGATTTATTCATGTCAAATGTATCTGCCTTGTAAAAACCTTTGGTTGCTTCTCTGGATAAAAAGAACAATTTAATTGCTGAATTTAAATGCTTTTGACTGGTTGCTTCTGTTGCAAACATCTACATGGGAAAATTTTGAACCATGTGAGGAGTGTCTGCTTGAGAAAATTGTTGCTAGTAAAGCCCAATTGTTTGACCAATGCCGCAACTTGTGTAACTTCGCTCAAAAAGAGTGGGAAACACGTGCAATGTATTGTAAAACGATGGCACATGAAAGTGGGGCAAAATATTTTGCAAACTGCAATACCATTGGATCCTTTAGCGAATTATTAAAGATTGCAGTTTTACTTCGGGGTTTTGGTCAAAACGCTAACGTGCTAAGTATTTTTTTTCCTTGGTGTAGCCATAATGACCTAAAAATAGAGCTTTCCTGTTGAGTCAGTTTCTACTCTATTAAAGTTGGTGCACAATTTCCAGCATTTTTATATTGTCAATGGTGATTCTACACTGTAGAGTTGTTGAAGAAAGTTTAGGTAACTGCAAAATATGCATGGGCTAAATAGGACTAGTAAATTAGGATTGTTTTTGTGTTGTTCGACTAAAACATCGTCTACATTGGACGTCTCATTTCAAACCCACGTGACAGCCGTAGGTTTTCTTCCTTTTTGCTGATGAAAATATGATAGCCCTACTCCTGAAGGGAATCTTATTCTGAAAACAAAAATTCATCGCTGAATTCATCATGCAGGGCATGTCACTAAACTACCACCATTTTGTTGTCCTTATAAATCCTACGAGTATGACATCTGAGTCAGTGTAAAATTTGCCAATCAGGGATTTCTCGCGAATGCAAAGCTTTTTCGCAGCCGAGACTTCAATTTCTTTCAACAGCAGCGCGTAATTCCAAGTTCCTTCCCATAGGAAAACTTAATTCCATCTATTTTATGATAGGCAAGTAATACCACACTTACACGTGTGGCCTGACGGTCACGGTGTGTTTACGAAATGAGTTCTCGCATTTCTTCCAACGAACGTGTGCTGCAGTCATGCACGTGTTTACCACACGGATAAGAACGGCAGTTTTACAAAGAAGTGTTTTCTGGGTCCGTATAATATTTCCTATGTTCAGATAATTTGGACGCGCCTAAATCGTTAAATGGACGCACCCAAACTGTGTAAGACCAGTCAAAAAGTTGTAACGGCTGAGTTCGTTGAGCTTTAAGCACGTTACATGGTCAGCTTCACTGAACTTTATTTACTCCTAAATCGAGTTTGTAAAGCACAGAAAACTTCAAGTGTTCGCCTGTTATGGCCGTATGTGGTCAACACAAAACATGTCAGCTGCGGCACAAGTTACCACGAAGGGCAAATATATGATAGTATCGCTAGTGCGTTTTATGTAAAGTCAGTTTGTTATTTGTATCAGACGGACTAATCTGCAGTGAGCGAAGCAATGGTAAAACGAAACATTACATCAGTTTGCCATTCTGACACCGATCAACGATCAAAGCCGACAACCTGAAACCCGCTGGCTTAGAAAAAGCGTACTTAAGCTTCCAGTTGATGTGGTTGTTCTATAAATAATCAGCATTCACAATTCTCACATGCTGCGATTCTTAGTCCTCCTTCACAATACTAGGGGTGCCATTCGATTCCGGATGACAAGTGCGCTCTGGCAAACTTTCCTTCTCAACAATCATAGTGAGTAATTCACCATGGACCAGGCCATGTTTGCACGGAAAAACAAAACATTTTTGAATACCGAACCGGAACAAACGTCTCTCTACAGAGAAATAGGCACTTCTGCTTCTGAAATTCATTCCTTTCACGTTTAATACGACACTGAACGAAATGAACGCTTCTTCAAAAATCATTCCTACAATATTGTGTCAGAGGGCGCTTTAAATCGGAAGTTTTGAAAAGGTGGAAAAAAGTACTGAAATCAACTGGAAGGTCATTAGGTTTATCCGGCAACCTCCGTATCGGAGATAATACCGGATCTAACACGTGGACTCCTTCAATTTCTTTTAAATGCACATCAAACTGAAGGGCTGTCAAAATCAGGTTTTGTAAGTTTGTCACAACGCGATAAGATGCTGACCAGCAAAAATAAATTGTGCGAATGGTTATCCAGTACAACAGTTTGTATCGATGTACTTATGCTTGGACCTGACTTCGTTATATTGCCAACTCAAACACAGCTTTGCGCATTTCCAGTCTCACATCGATCCATGTTCAGCACGAATATCCTAATCGTTTCTTTGTAGTAATTAACTTACAAATACTGGGGTGTTGCTTTAGTCGTCCGGACGAATTAGTGGAAAGTCAACGTACTTTTCAAGCATACGAAGTTGGCAAAAAAGATTTTTGAATAAAGCGTGACACTTCTGGCAATTGCCGTCATACAACATTCAATCTTCTTTTTTATGTAGTCCGGTGCTTCCTGACGGTATGAATGAAATTTTTGCAAGGGTGAGTGAACTTTCTGTTCCTAATTCTTTCTATCCTCTGGTAACGTGTATTTAACTTGTTTTTTTAGCTTGCATTTAACTTGTTTTTTTTAGCCAACACATACCTGCAATCGTGAATAAAATGTTGAATTTCAAGCGTTCTAACTTTGCGTCTTCACCATTCAGCCAACTTATCACTTCAGAAAAAACGTAGTATGGTGCAGTTAGCTGCGTCTATGACGTAATAGGGATGTATGTCACCGAGAGATACCTATGTTTTATTCACTCGAGTGACGGATGCTCGCCATGAACGTCCTGTACTCCTGTGCGAATCTTATCTATTAAAATCGCAGTACTTCCGAAAGTTCCATTCTTAATCTCGAGAAAAACCCAGACACATACATGAACACTGATCAGTGGTCACTGTTAGAGTTTCCTTACCAAACGAAAGCTAGTAGTACATGAGTTGCCTGGTCGTCCTATTTGTTTGTTACCACTTAGGTATTGATTCCAACATCTAATACGCGTTTGTATCTCAGGTGACCTCCAGAGTGTCTAAGAAATACGCAAACAAAACAAATTTACTTTGATGAAGACAAATGCAAATCTACAGATGAAATCGTTCAGGGTAGATCAGTTTCATCAGCTTTTTAGTTTAAAAGGACCAGGTTTATAAAGAAAAGTTATAAGTTCCCTTCAGCAAGATTTTTGTCTGAGCGTCTTTAAAAACATATCGTAATCATGGGAAGTATTGAGTTGGTTTGCTTGAATTCCCGGAGTATAAAGAAGATGTATTAAGTCTTGCAACAACTGGTGCTCATGATTACCACATACAAAAGGTTAAGAAGCACTGGCTTCGTACTTCCACAGTTACCCGTAATCACAACCGCTGTACCCATCATTGCTCAATCGACATTACCCAGATGGTTCCGAGTGATAATGAACAACCGTGAATGAGCACGCATACCCCATCGAACATGCGTCGCGCAGCTGCATTCCCTTGTGTAGGTGCTACCGCAAACTCCAAGCGTGCTTTCGTTCCATAGCTAGCTACTCACTCTAGCGATATGCTACTTAGAAAGGTATCTTGAATGTAGTTCATATGTTAATCTTGTTATTGTTTGATCACGTTATAGTATCTACTCATAGTAAACAGAATGAATTTTTATGAATAGTAAACATTTAAATAAATAGATTAATTTAAAGCCCTAACTCATGTGTCTAGCGACAATATCAAAATGCTTATGTCTAAATTAATTTTTGCTCGCTCCTTCGTCATTGTTGACAGCAAAACTTCCTTCACGTTATTAAGGAGTTGGGGTCGGGAATTTTTGGAAGGAGTCAGAGTTTGAGTCGGACATTTTACCTCCGACTCCGCAACCCTGACCACAACGGTGTCTTACTTGAATGAAGCGTGACTACATTGCCAAGAAACAACTCTTTCAACTACATTTTACCGTGTGCCTGTGTAAATTGCTAGCAATTAATATGATCATGTAATTTTTTTCAGTTTGAATCTATGAGTTCTTTTGAGTATAAGCCTATAAATTTTTTCAGTTTCTCGGCTGGCAATCACGGTGAAATTTTTTCTCGCCACTGCACACATTACTGCCACTATGACAAGCAGTAATTGATTCTCACGTTGGTACATGCAATGTGTATGATGATTCACTGTGCAATTTTTCGATTTGTTCAATTTCCTCATGCTAGTCATCTTCTGAGATTTGTGACAGCCAACGGCAGCAATGCTGATAAGATTTGTCGACAGCCTGGCTAAACCTTTTTGTTGTCAGCCATTTTTGTCGACAACATTCGTCGACAGCCTGGCTAAACATTGATTTTACGTCGTTTACAGAATGCTACTGTGCATGTCAGTGAGCTTGTACTGGGTGAACTTTAAACAAACAGTACTTGAAGTTTTATTAACCTTAGTTCACGTCCGTCCTTAATAAGCTTTTGTTCAAGGCCTAAAAATTCCATTTCCTACCTAATGCTTCTTCAGATCAGAGATGTAAATGGACCTCATTATGAAGCCTGAACCCGGCCCGAGCGCAACATTTACTTTTGAAACCCGATTTAAGCCCGAAAATCAAATTGTGTGCTAATTTCGTCATTGTCGTCACCTTCCCAGAAACCGTGGGAGACTTACCCGAGTAGAGAGCAAACGAACGCAGATGTGTTTGCAATTCTACAATTAGCTGAAGAAAAATCCGGCTTTTTGGGCCCGGCCCGACCCAAAAAGCCTAGCCCGACTTACATCTCTGCTTCAGCTAGGAGCATGAAATTTCACTCTCTCCGCATTTGTCACATATTGCGCGATATCCGAAACAGATGTTAACAACGTCATCGAAATACTTAGGTGGGGAAAGAAAAGTACTTTTTTTCTAACGAAAAAAGAGCGACGACGAGTCAAGAAAAGCGACCAATTATCGAAGGTGTTCTTGTGTGCAAGGTGCACTGATTTTTGCTGTGTGAAATACTTCATACCTGAATATTGTCATACCAACTGGCGCCTCTTGGGTGCATGGAAAAAGTGATCATTCAGCGCCCAGTGTGTTAAATTGGTTGCATTGAACCTATTTAACGCCGTATTTTTGACAATACCGCAGTGCCTCAGAATAAGAGTAACAACAAAGAATGGAGAGGGTAAAATGATGCTCACGTGTACACAAGATCGAAATCTGCTTCTGAATTTGAGGCAGCAGGCCACAAACCCGAAGGCAGCAAATTTCGTGACATGCTTCCTTAAAGATCGACATGCGAACTACGTTAGAAGTTTATCTCAGAACCAGAAGAGAGAATGTACAAACTTTTTCCACCACGGTGCACTTCCAGAGTCGGTCATAAGCCTGCTAATGTTTAGAACACCTTAAAACTTACTACTCTACGTGCATGCCAACATGACTTTTAGCATCAAGAAGAAGTTATTGGCAAACAAAATGGATATGGCAAAAAAACAACGCAATGCATGCTTATGATTGTTTCAAGTCGCCAGTGACACGGAACTCCTGTTTGCGGGAGAAGAGCTTTTGAGATCGACTGGGGTAGCAACAGAATTCTGGCAAATCGCTGTTTGGAATCAATTCTTGCTACAGTAATCTTACTGAAATGGAGTTCAATCAATTAACTACACTTCTTACTTTTGGATGTGTAAATCTGAATGGCTTGGTCATTGTGATGTGATAGCTACCGAATGACAGACAAGTGGTGCCGCTTGCACAGAGAGCATGCATTATCTCAAATATGAAATCTTGAAACAAAGTGGTTCAACACGTTAGGAGTTAGGATTTTGGGGTGTCAAGTGCGAAGACAATGGGACAAATACGCGATCACATATAGAGAGTAAGGTTGGATAGTTACAGTTTTAAATAGAGGTTGGATAGTAAATAAATGAACTGGGCAACAAGCAGCTTCATCAGATATGCCGGCCAAGATTACACGGGGCTGAGTTCGTCAAAGGGAAAACATTGAAAACTATTTCAGCAGAAACTGTAGCAGACAAAGGAACTTTTCGCCCAGGTACGAAAGAGCATTTTCCATCCACGCCACAACAAATGGCTTCATCGTGTGTTCGCGACATCGGGCACAGCTCAGCTGGTGCTTCTGCAGTCAGTAATAGTGAGATAGAGTGGGTGGGTTACTTTAATGGCAAGACAGACAACTGCCTTTTGTGTAATCTTTGGCCGGCACATATTTTGAAACATGGACCAACTTTCGCTAATATAAGAAAACGAAGGTGAATGCATGTGCACCACAAGGTCGACTCCAACAATAGAATTAACGGCAGATTCACCTTCCAACCTGACCCCTGACTCCAATTCAAACTTTGCCAAAATGCGGCTGGACTACTAACCGTTAAATGTTACACCTGAAACTGAGATCGATCAACTTACCTGTGACGGAAACTTACCTGCTTAATAGGCACTATCTATTTCTACGTAAGACTATCTCACCTTCGCGTTTACATAGCACCGTATCTGGGGCCCATACGGGATCTTGGACCACGAAGCAAGGCGCCGCGACTAGCCATTCTCATACCAGGTCGAGGACCTCGTGGTGGAGGACCTGAATAAAAAATGTACAGCCTGACGTTTTATGACGAAACGCTGAATTCAGCTCAATTCCAATTAATCACCTCTCATGCGTAGACCGCGTTCCATTCCTCCACTGGGGATGCGGGGACGCAACGGGGGGCGGTGTACGCCTCCTCTAAACCCTGGTCGAGGCACGCGTGGCCTGGGACGAACATGCGCCTCGTCCAAGAACGGGTCACGTAAGGCTTGGACCAGTGCTTCTTCAAAAATCATCTCCTTAGTAATTTCTTCAGCAATTCCAGGAGTTTCTGTAAATTATTATTTTACTCACGTCAGCTGCTCCAAATATACTTGGATTAACAACGAGCAAGTCAAAATATACGATGTCCAGCGATGTTGTCGAAAACCTATGCGAGGGTGTGCGTAGTATATATGCCTAACATTCCAGAGACAAGCCTTCTACATATCACTCCCAAGTCAAAAGCGCAAGACGTAAACTAACTGCCCCAAGAGAGCTGAAGTCTGCGTGTCAGTCTTGAGCGTCCAGGGGCTGTAGCTAAATTTAAAGCTACAGCTCTACTTAAATACAAACCCAACAATGGTCTCCGCGCCGGTCTCTCGAAAGATTCAAAATCTTCTTCAATCAGGTCTTGCCTGGAATGACAAACAAAACGGATGGTTTGATTGCAGCCAGTGAGGCAAATGGTTGTCAATCATCCAGAAAATTTTATGTCTATTCGTACCTGGGTGCAGGTAGCAAAGGTCGAACTCCACGAATCATGCCACGCCCAGGTCTTCGTAATAAGGGACCTCGTGGCCTCATCCCGGGTCGGGGCCCTGGTCTCATGTGAGGAGCTGAACAAGTTCAATCACACATATAAATGCGGCAGATGGAACGTTAACGCAATATGGGTGAACTGCACCATTGAAAGTATTATAAAACGAAAATACACGCTTTTTAGAGCATTAAGAAACGCCTTCGAAAGCCTCAAGCCATTCAAGGTACCACTTACTTGGAAACTCTTCTTGGTTTTCACCCCATGCTTCGTCACCTTCTTCGTTAACAACCTGTGATCATTGAAAACAATTTTACTAAACGTCTTTGACCAGTTGTTGTAATGGGACTTGGTTCCTATCAACGACAGCCCCTGCACATTTAATCGGTTGGCAACAAAATATCTGTAGATTTACAATTTACACACGAACCGAGAACGAAGTCTTTTACAAGTACAGCCACAAACGCACACACCAACCCGTTTAAAAATGTTAAGCACTTAAGAAACCATGTGTCGCCGAGGTACAGTTCTCATTAAGAGGAAGCTTGTAATAATCGTAGTCATCACATAATTCCCACGGAAACCTGTCTTCAAACGTGTAGACAGGTGGACGACCACTCATACACCTTATCAATTTGCTTTGACTATGAAACGCCTTAAAATCAACAGGCTCGAATATACGGCACAGCAGTCTATAAACAATAAATGTAGAACAGATAATACACCCAATTACTTGGATCTACACAGCAAACACGCTCGCCACCTTTTGGGAGAAGTAAGCGACAAGATGTCGCAGGACACACGAAGAGGAACTAACGAAACAGGCCTACCTTTTTTTGCATTAAGCTTTCGCTGTGACGAATCTTCGCAAGACTTGCCTTCAACGTATCAAAATCAACGCTAGCCAGTTTGCTCAGAGTGTGCGCATCGGTTTCGCCTACAAAGGAAAAGGCGCGTTCAGGAGACATTCGCCACTAAAAACAGAGTAAAAGCTTTTCGGGTGCAACATCCCTCAGACATTATTCATCTGCAGTCTGAGTCAAAAGCTACAAATGCGATTTTAACAAAATACTGAAAATTCATGACATTTATGCGTAGCCGCTTCGCTTCTCTAAAAGCCGTTATGTTAGAATGTTTGCCTCTTATCAGCAGAGCTATTCAAACATTTATCAGGTAAAAACATGTTAAATGGAACCCTGCTCCAATGAAATATCACGCTCACAACAAGGTTCTGGACACAACAGCCAGGAGAGATTTATTTTGGTTAGAATGCAAACTTCCTGATGAACTTAGTAATGCGAAACTATAGTTGCACATAAAACATCTTTAACTTGCTTCCAAATTATAAAAGTATCCTTTATTTTCATTTCCATGAAGTATCCAATCGCGGGATTTATGATCAGTTAACAAGTAGTGCATTGTTTTTTCGTGCTTTTACAATTAGCATGTGTCAAAAGCTTCACAGCAAAGAAAATCCACCTAAATGTTGAACATCTTCAAGCAGTGCAATTGTCACGCACGAAACATTTCAGACGCAACGGGCTGTGCCAGTGACACCGAACTGGCGCATAATCATCGATCTACTTTGTAACACCAACGTACACAGCTTAAAATGAACTCGAAATTTATTTTCATATATTATCATTTTCTATTTTTAACTGGCAGTAAAAATTTCCACTTCAAACTATGGCAAAGAACCTTAATCATACAGCTAATCAACTGTACAAAAGTCTCTAAATATGGTTAGTTTAGCCGGTCTGAACACGACCATTCGACAGTGGGTCTCTGATTTATCTTAGCATATATCAAATAAATACTAAGTAGTTAATGCACATACAGTAATATACTAAATACTGTTTTAAAAGAATACACACTTGACAAAGCTTGTAAACCTCGATTGGACAACATAAGATAATGATCATTACCCCATTCCGATTCAAATTGCAATAAGAGGTCACAACTTCGTAAGTAATATGGTATAGACAAGTTTAATCTAATTTGAAACCGACCTGCCCGAATCTTCCCGGCTTCGCGAGCATTTGCGGGACGAACAGGACGCGGCGGACGTGAGTTAGGCAGAGGAAGCAAACCATGAGGTCTTGGGTCAGGCGCGCCTGCTGATACTGCTGGTGGTCTGGGAGGACGAGGACGCGCGTCTGGTATTGGCGCGCGCGGCCGTGGTGCGGCGGAGTTACTGAACGCGCCAGCTTTGTGCGCGGGCTTAGGCTGAGCGTTGGCGGGTGACGCTGACTGGGGCTTTGGCGTTACTTGCTGCACGAGCGGCGAACCGTCTGGACGTACAGTTCCACGAGGCTTGGGCGGTATCACTTTGGTATCAGCAGCAGGGCGAGTGCTTTCGGAAGGCGCCGGTGGTTTGTCAGACGGCGGCTGTGTGGCAGGCTTTTCTTCGTTGACCTTCACCTGTGGCTTACTTCCCTGAGGAGTAGGCGTTGTCGACACATCAGGGGGCTTTGAAACAAGTGGAGCTTTCGCTTTTGTAGATGCACTATTATCGGCGGGACGACTGTCTTCTTTCCTGTTTGATGCTGGTGAATCCGTCGGTTTGTCAGTGCTTTTTGGCGTCGCAGCGTCAGATCTTCTGCCAGAAGGTCGCGAATCGTCCCTACGAGTGGACGTGTCCCTGTTTTTGGAATCTGAACGCGACTTGCCCTCATCCCGTTTCCTGGACGGGTCACTACCTTGCCGTGAGTCATCCCGCCCACTGCGTCTCGACTCATCACGGTTGCTTTGCCTGGATTCTTCTCGATCGCTTCGTTTCGACCGTGAGTCGTCTCGTCGCGACCGTGAGTCAGATCTCCTCGAGTGCGAGTCCCTGTCCCAGCTTCCATCTCTTCGGGGACGAGAATCACGGTGATCGTCTCTTCGACTATCGTCCCTGGTGGACCTGGAATCTCTGCGATCACTTGCATGGTCCCTTCGTCGATCGCCTGAACCATCCCGCACAAGATCATCATGACCAGAACAACCGCGGCCGAAACTATCTCGACTACGACCTTCTCGAGGGGGGGCACCGCGACCAGGAATATCACGTGGGGGGTCACCACGACCAGGAATGTCCCGAGGGGCATCACCGCGACCAGGAATGTCCCGAGGGGCATCACCGCGACCAGGAATGTCCCGAGGGGCATCACCGCGACCAGGAATGTCCCTAGTGGTGCCACCACGACCAGGAATGTCCCTAGTGGTGCCACCACGACCAGGAATGTCCCGAGGGGTGTCACCGCGACCAGGAATGTCCCGAGGGGTGCCACCGCGACCATGGACATCACGAGGTGGACTGCCTCGACCTGGAACATTATGAGGTGGGGCACCACGACTAGAAATATTACGAGGCGGGTCACCTTGACCGTAAGCGTCCTGGGGACCACCATGAGACGGACCCCCTCGACCACGAGTGTCACGAGGTGGACCACCGTAGCCAAAATCATCACGTCCAGAAGCACCCTGCAAGGAACTACCACGCTGTGTCGCAGCTGATTCCGAGGCATTGTATCCATATGAACGACTACTTCCAAAACGTCCAGGTTCTAGTTGTTCTTGTCTGGAGTCCAGTCGCGGTGGATTACCCTTCTCCCTAGGCATGCGGTTATTGGTGTTGCGAGCGTAGGATTCAGCTCTACCGTGTTGTTGATCGAAATATTGCAATTGCTTCATGTCATCGTCGTGCAAACCATACTGCCGAGGATAATATTGCTCATTTCCGGACTGCTGAAAGCTTCCGTCACCACCACGTCTAGGCGAAGGTCTAAATGATGCCGAATCAGTGAGGTAATCAGAATCGAGGTCCATATCTTCAACTGCGTGATCAGCTCGGATCTGGGCTGTTGATTGTGAAGTGGTATTTCCAGGTGCAACGGGTCGTTGATAAGTGTCAGCTAGCGGCTTTTGGTCGGCTCGCCGATTATCAGGAGCCGTTTGCCTGCAGAAAACAAATGGAATTTTGCAGTGGCACATGGAGGCAAGCACACAGCCATATGCAAATAATAATACAAGTTCTGCTGTGATTGCCCTTCCTGAAGGTGAACCAGACATCTGCTTACCTTGAGTAATCTGAATAAGATGTCTGGCTGAAATTTTGCGACATGTCTTGTGATCTGTTGCGGTCCATTTGGCTTTCATAGTTCGACCTATGGTGCATATGCCATTGTTTAACATAAAATAGTGCAGTGACTCACCAACCACCACAACGCCAGGTAAGCTCACCCTCTACCATAACCATCCCAGTTTCCGAAACCTTGATCTCTGGCTGGTTCATTTTTAACGTTTTGTGTCTGGCTTCCACCGTAGTACGAACCAGAGCTTCCATCAGCGAAGCTTTCCTGTTTCACATCTGCACATCACATGTAAGATGTCATTGCCAATCATACTTAGGTTTTTAGTGTCCATGCTCGTTTTCTTTCAAATGACATTTTCACATAAGACTTATAACTAACGGCATGAAGGAAAACATAAACGTTGGGACCTGTTTGTAGTCTGGCGTTGTAACCGCTGTTGTCGTCATAGCCTTGGCCGTAGCTACTACGTGACTGCTGGCCGTAACTTGCTTGTTCGTGATGTTGTGCACGTTGAGGCTCATGCCAACCTAGCAGCAAAAAACAACCTCGTCACCGATAGTTCGTCACCGAAAGCACGAGTTGCTTCAACAAAACTGAAATAACACATGAACGCATACAATGCTGCGAATTATTAAGTTCTTAAATCCGTGTTTGCGATTATTTAAATGCACGAGCACACGATGCATGCACTTTTCAAAAACAAATCGCAAGAAAATGCTAATAACGTTTGTTGACACAATTCAGAACCAGGCAAGTCGCCTAAGAATTAAAATGTTATCGAAGATATTCAAAAAGCACCATAGAGCCATTCAGGAACGCCGCCCGTTTCCGCTGCTCTTCTGCAACCCATTCAATTTGCAAACGCAACGAACTGCGCGAGCACAGCAATTAAACAGTGAACACCACTCAGCAAATACATTCCAAAAAGCAATAAAGCAAATATACACCTTGTGAAGTTGATGCTTTTCGGTTATCTTGCGCGGCAGGTGGCCTGCTGTATCCATGCTGATTTTGTTGTTGATACTGGTCCTGTTCATACTGGCCATGTTGATGTTGGCCTTGCCGGTAATTTTCTTGCTGGTACTGACTTTGTTGATACTGGCTTTGCTGAAATTCACTTTGTTGGTATGGCGTGCGTTCGTACCGACTGCCTTGCTGCAGTGGCTGCCTTTGATCAGCATAGTCTGAAGCGGTCGAACGACTGACGGATGAAGCAGACATGTCTCGTGAACCCTGCTGGCTGTAAGAAGCGTTCTGTCCGTAACTACTCTGCCTGACGTCGTCACGTTCTACCGGAGGCCTTTCCGAAAATCCATGATGTCCACCGGTGCTGTGCTGCATCTGAGAATTTTGCGACCGAGCGCCTTGGTCATATTGCGAACTGTAACCCATCTGATTTGTCGCAGGCTTCACATCAGGAGCTTGGGAGTACGACTGGTTCGAACGCGATTCCGTGATGGACCTCTGCCACTGATCGTAGACTTGACCCGCACCAGGATACGCGTCGTCGTACGCAGGCTCGGATTTGACTGCGCTTGTCGGAGGCTCTTGGTAGCTCTGCAGCAAGTAACATGTTTTAGCATCGTGTTCGTTAATGCTGTGCAGAACACAAATTGAGCAAAAGCAAATGGTGCACCTTTCTGTCGTCGTAGTAAGAAGGCTGCTGATTCCATGAAGCTTCTTGTCTAAGGCAAAAAATGCGAAAAAATCAGTAAGTGCAGATATTTTGTTGGAAATGAACGATTTGTTGATATGAACTTTGATAAGAGATGACACTCTAACAATATACGAATTATACCGTTAATATGAAAAATATGCACATCAACGATTCTTTCAAGTTTCTGTGTTTTCGCAGTTCAATCTTGCAGCCATGGTAAAAATCTGACGTCTTATACTACTTGAAGGGAGAAATAACAACAGATAATCAGTCAATTGTGCGTATGCCAGAACAGAAGAAAACAATGGGAAATACCTATCTACAGTGTATCGGCTTCGTCGTCGAGGACTTTTCAAAGCATTTTTGACGCCAGACAAGCGCACAAAAAGTTTAAAAAACGAAAAGCACTACCTGCCACCAGGAAAACCTCCATACTGTTGAGGTTTATTTTCATCACGATACGGTCTGTCGGGATCTGTTGGTGGAAAAGGCTTTCTGTCTACGTCTTGATGAGACCTCTGAAAATCAAATGCCAAGTTAAAGGTTGCTTATCCACAAAAAAGCAGCCCCTACTTAAGCAGAACCTGGGGGCACTACGGAGTCTAGGAACAAGAATTTTTCACTTATCAGCAAGATCACTACTCACAGCAATATACCTGATCACCCCACTGTTGTGCGGCCTGAGCTGAATAGAATGACTGGGGCTGCTGAGGTCGAGACTGCTGCCATTCGTTGTTGTACGACGCATGCTGAGCTCTGTCAGCGAAATTTTGCTCCTGATTCCGACCAAGGTTTTCCATTTCGGCACGGCGATACTTTTCCGGCGGGCCAGAAACTTCAGGATCAGGGCGTTTCATGCCACTTTAGAACAAAAACCAACGGTCACGCATACATACGTTGTTTGACCTCTATCAGACGAACAATCTATGACCCCAGCATCACATTAAGTCTATAACAGGGAAAAAATGGTACATTAAAGAAACACGTGATTACCTTCTGAATGCATCACCAGACCCCAGCTGCTGACCATAACTTCTATCTGTGACACCGTATTTGTCTTGCGAAGCAAATGACCTAAAATCATGAAAGATCTGTTCTTAACGTTTCACGAAAAGTGAATTTAGCGAAAAAGGGTAAGCTTCATACCAACTATCACCATAACCGTAAGAAAAGAAAATTGTTAAAGCACCGTACATTAGACTGCGTCAACTAGACAATCATGGCATTACATCAATATTTCCGTACGGAGTCACATATCCTAATATTTTCACTGAAAATTGTTCAAATAACGTGGCTTAGGCAGAGGAAACCAAGAACATACCCCTGCATCGTCCCTCTTTCCTGCTGGTTTCGCTGCACTTGGTTCAAATTTCCTCCGGCACTTCCTCGTTGCTGGTTGCTTCTGTGTCCTTTCGCCATGGCTTCCCTGCAGTACAGTTTTAAAGTAAGTCTTAGCATTCTGTCCAATTGTAAATACGCGCAGGCAGAACCGTGGTGGACACAACAAACGAAAATCGATTTGACAGTTCTAAAACAGTCTCTAGCATATCTAACAGTCACCCAATTTGTAAACAAAATACGAATTAATTTTTATATGCTAAGAATATGTGATGGCATAGGTAAGTTTTACCTGTTGTATTGTTCCACGAGAGCCTGCGCTTCTGGACGTTGCAGTTCCAAGAAAGTGATCTCGTCGAACAGTTGCTCTCGTTCGTCAGGCAAGGAAAAATTGGCCTTCATGTCAAGCACTGCTGCTTCTGGCACTTCCTTGCCTTCCTCCTGCGTTCTTTTCTCCGATCGACGAACCATGTCTTCATCATGAGGAACAAGCACCATTGCATTCACCTGCAAATAATGCCACAAATATGCCGATAACGCACAAGGAGCAGATCTAAGGCTTCATCATCACAAAATACACTTCAATTGAACCAACCTGGAACTGAATCTCGAATTTGTTATAATATTTACCGTGTAGCCTTTCTCGCGATACTGCTTCACTTTTCGGCGACGTGCAGTGGCATACACATTGGTCTGGTCCAGAATCAAATTTCGCGGCAACATGGACGCTTTCCGTAGAAGAGTATTGAAGCAATCAGATGCCTGTTTGATCAACATGTCCCAACGACCTACCACAGAAAAGTGATGATTTTAAGCTACTTGCGAAAAGCAACTTAAAATTTCAAAAAACACTCACCTGTGAAATTGTTTTTTCTCGGCAAACCCATTACCCTCATTTTGTCGATAATTGAATCAGTCCCCAAAACAACATACTTTTTGCTTGGGTGTATTTTCGCGTAATTCATAGCCCAGGTGCTCTTGCCTGTAAGACACGAGTTTTAAAACCAAATACATTACTGCGACAGTGTAAATATGATACTACAAGTATTTGCGAGGTACAGCAACTATTCACAGAAAGCATACAGACTTGCCAATTTGAAAACCGCGTGAATACATACCAACACTCAACACAAACATAAAACCACAAACAAACCAGAAAATATGCATCGTACCTACGCCAGGCAATCCAACCATCATTATGATTTCACAATCCCGCTGAAATAGCGGCGGCCGGACTGCAGGGATTTTGAAGTCAGTTGGAAAGTGATCGATTAGCTTGTAACCCGGTTGTAACGAAAAATAAGGGTGAGCAGCCTGGCCAAAATTGACACTCAACTTGCAATTCTTCGTCAAAACGTGAGGAAAAAGGGCCTGAAACAGCGTTTCCGTTTAGTTACACGACTCACGATCGATGAAACCACAGACACATAAGATACGCCAAACGCGCAATCGTTCATGCAAGATAAGATATGTTGTTTTCGTTGCACATACTAAGTTGGTAAATTGAGCAAAAGCGCTGTTTATTAAATGAAAATAATAGTGCACTACCTCATCAGTCATCCATCGAATTTTAAAGGCACTGCCGCAATATCTGCCGTTGACGCTGTATGAAATATCCACCCATCCATTTTCCATTGCCAAGTAACATCCAACCACGTCACCTTCAGCCAAATAATTTCTAAATGTTAATCGTGAATCGCACATCATATGACATGATAACCTTTTGAATAAGGAGAGCTTTGTGAATGAGAGCTGAGGATGAGGCTTAATCATACCTTATTTCACAAAAAATGTCATGTATTCATTCTTCTCCAAATTACAATGGCGAAAGCGAATCATACTAGGACAGTTTTACAACACGTTCCGAGTGTGCTTTGAATTTTGAAACAGAAATGACTGCGAAAGCGCGAAAGCTGTGGATTGCGTGCAGAACTACGCTTCCTTACTTCCAGTCACCAAAGAAACTTTACGCTCTTTATCACAGCAATGCTGACTCATACTTATCCGTTCTTTTTGATGTAAGTTTTGCAAAAATGACTAATCAACCAGGCTAGTTAATTTCAGAACTACCTTTTTCGTATCTTCTGCCATAATTCAGAAACTTTCTGTTAACAGACTTTTTCCCAGTGCCACCAAAACCAAATGAATTTTTATCTTCTCCAAGTTGAAGTGTTGCGCTGTCGGTCGACCAACCAACCCTAGCAACATGGGTATCTGTAGGGTCTTTGTGAGTGACCTCACAATAATCGACGATTTTTACTTCAAAACACGCTTTTCCAGACCTGCATAAAATAAATACAAAAAGGGTTTCACGGCTGGAATTTTTCGTTAGTAGGTATCATCATCAAGTCCAGTTAAAACTTCAACAAACAACGAATATTGGTTCCCAGAGTTGAGCGATGTCTATCCCGAGAACGATTCCGCATTTTTCAGAAATTAGAAGGTGATTTTAACATTGTCGAGGGCTCTTTCATTAAAGCTACAAAAACTTACAACGTCATTTTACAAGTAAAAATGCTAAGAAATATAACGATTCGTTATGCGCATCGCCATTTACCTTTTATTTCTTTTTGTGTATTCAAGCTGCATGTCTAGCAGTAACAAGGAGAGAATTTTGTTAGAAAGATGCTAACGCAGAGATACGTCTAAAAACCTAAGCAGCTAACAGTAAAAAACATTCCAGAACTTCAGACTCCAACTTCACTTTTGTTGAGGACTTCGAAGAAAAACAAACTGCATCATACACATCGCTTCCTGCGCGCACAGAGACGAAAACTTCAAAAAAGCGTTTTTTACCTTGGCGTCTCGTAGCATTTATTTGCGCCCTAACGCGAACAGTCACAACGTATCATTAAGCATCTCAATGTGCCATCTGCATTGCGTATCTGCAGCGGAAACGCGTGCCGCATCTTCCACTGAGTTCTGACAACCCTACCACGAGCACGAAAGAGGCACTTTCGACCAAGTTTTCGCCATGGTTGACGAACCACAACCCACACAAAGAAACTTAACTGTAATACTGCGGTAAGGTCGGAAGCTGTAACAGTTTTTCACCATTGAATTATGCATTCCAGAGAAAAGCGTAGTACTTCAAGCCCTGTTCGGATATAGCTGAACTATCACTGGCTCAACGGTGAAACTCATACCACTCTACGATGAAGCATTGATGATGTCATCAGCAACTTGAATACAATAGCGGCAGTCGCCACCAAAAGGCAGTTTGTCCGTTAAAATGAATTAGAAATATCCATACCACGAAACGTACCTAATTCCGTAAGTCCCTTTAACACCAGCCCACATGTACGAAAATCCGTCTTTGCTCATTGGGGTACAGGAATAACCGCCATCTTCAATTTCCAAGTTCAAATCACAAATGTAATCATCGAGCTTAACACGGGCCTGATTGGCACCGTAGTAGCTTTGCATCATTTTTCTTCAGAATGTAAACAATTTTTGCAAAAATGCAACAACACACTGATCTACAAGCTAAGGTGGCAAGCTTATTGCTAACCTGTGAGTTCAAATGGGCTGTTTACAGCAACTCTCCACATGAAGCACAACATTAACATGTAAAATAGTATAACAGCACCTAAACCAAGACTGCTGAAGAAATTGTACAACAGCAGTGCAACGAATGCGGCTGACCAAACTCGAAGTGCGGGAAGCAAACATGTTTACGTCATGAAGCATGTAGTTGTTTCACTCATGAATTAAAGCAGGTCAAGCGTATGTGGCAACGACATTGCGGAACAACAACCGCTGGTTAATGATTTCCACTCTTGTGTTGCTATGATGGAAACCATCCGTTTTCGTACAATTCAACAATATCTAGCGGCTGCACGAACTCAACAAATATGTAATTATGTCGTCACTTAACCAGGAGTAACTGGGAAACTCATCGAATTTTGCTTTATTGTCTGCAAGGGAATATGATCGAGAAACGTGACTTACATGAAGAAATGTGGCATAAATGACACGACACACAATGTCGATGCAGGTTAATTCCGCGATAATTGTCGGGCAGAGAAATCAACGCTACAACTGACCGAAAGGGTAACTCGCACTCCTTACAACACTGAACTAAGAAACACGATAAAAACTAAATGTTGGGAAGACAGATGCAAAAAAACGAAGTCACGATTATAATGGCACAGTTATTACATATTTGATTTTCCCAACAACGAAACAGCGGATAAGCTAAACCTCTAGCCGTGGAATTGCCAAGTTTGCAAATGTTGAAAACTGTTTTTTTTTTCAGAAAGAGTTGAAATTATCATCAAAATATCACTAATGTACTTTCAAACGTGGATGAAATGTGTCTTTGGTTTCCTTTGATCGCCACAGAAAATATAGCTGACATACTTTCCGATATTGGCATATGGGAAAAATCGCAGTGTGTCATGTTATGCTAATGTGTAAAGTTCCACTTTCGCAACAATCAACATAGATCTTATGACACTGTCAAAACATTTTGATATCATTGTTATTGTCGTAGCAAATTCCATCGATTGGTATCCCTATCAGAGTTTCTCAGAATTGCCCAGATATGCTTTGTCTACGCAGTTAACTATTAACAATAGGCTTTCTTGCTGTTCGTAGGCAATAAATTATGTCCACTATAAAGATATCTATATAGATATCTACAAGAAGCTGCACTTCTTTTCTCGCAAATACAATTTGCCTATTCCAGTTAGACATAGGATTTTACTTGTTTATACCTGGCTTTCTGTTGTCTGACTGCTACTTAAAGAGTGACCCTAAGTCAATGTTTGTACAAAATCTTCGTTTTTCAGAAATATCTTTATGTAAACCCAAAAGAAGTGTTTAGTGAACTGTCACCCAGCACACACCATTTTCTTGGTGGAGGTATCAAGAGGTACAACTGTTTTGTTCAATAGAAAGTGCTACATTGTGCAAGAGTGGACCAGAAAAGTTCACATGGGGCAAAATGTACTTTCAGGCACTATGTTCAGTTTGAATGGTGTACACTTTTTCCAAACACAAAGTAAGTAATATTATTGAAGTGGGTAAACTATGCCAAGAACAAGTTTATGTGAGCTACACACCACATATGCATACCAGTGATGGGCAGCGGGGCACATAAATACCTTCATCAGCAAGCAACAATGAACCTTTGTATATAACATTTNATTATTATCACCACTTAGNNNCTTAGGTACCTTAGGCATACATATTACACAGCCAATGGAACAAGCTTCCATGCTCTGTTATGTTGGTAATGGGCAAAACAACCTATGGAAAGTTAAAAAAAATCGTGGAGTCAAATGAGAACCTAGGTTATCAGCACACCATACTTTTGTGACTTAATGTATTGTACCCAAATTCACCCCAACCACCCCATGACCCCAACTTTGCATTTATTTGAAAGCTTTTGAAATGGTCAAATTAAAATTATCACTTCAAGGGTTGATATGTGAGAAAGAAGAATTCAACTAGTTGTGCACACGATTTTGTAAGTCAGAATCTGAAGAAAAGGTGTTGATCTTTCTCATAAGTCATTCTGACATTTCCTAGTAAAATTGGTCAAATCATTTGCTTCCACTGCAGCTTTAAGGCAGCCCTGTTGACATGGGGGGTTTTGTGGGTTTAGCCCCCCAACAAAGCTCCTCACCCCCTCAAATTGAAATATGAAACACTATGAATCAGTGGAGTTTTTATCAAGGTTTCAGAATGTTATGCCACCTATTGAAGACTTTCTGGTGATGGTTCTGTTTCAGGGGGGCCCATTGTGATTTGCAGGTGCCCATTCATATCAGAGGTCCCAATCATGCCTTCTGATTTGATCCCACAACCATGCCATGATTACAAGATCTTATAAATGAATAATGGATTGAATGAAAGGTGTACTGAGTTTTTTCAGGTTGCTAACACTGAAAAAAACAATCGCTTTTAATACATTTAATTGTTTTTAAATAGTTTTTTAATTTTTTTATTATGCGAAACCAACAGCTGGATTCATACAGCTTATTGTAATTTATTGCACATTACCACAAAATTCCAAAACAGTCTATATTTTTTCATCTCTGGGGTAGTTCCGAACATGGGGTGCATGTGCCCCTAGGGTACATTTGCATATCTGAAGGGGTACATTCAAGGTTAGCAATATAAGGAAGAATATATTTATGTATGATTTCCAAATTTTCATACATATGTCAATGAATATTATTATCAAAAATCATGATGTGCTCATTGTTAAACATGTTAACTTTTGAGTCAAAAACAAGGTCTACCTTTATATATCTAAAAATCTAAACGCTCTTAAAAAATTAGTGGATTTTTGCTATTTTACTCAGCCATTTAGTCATACGAAATTTTAGGGATACATGCTGATTTGTCAAAAGCCTGAAGGGGTACATGGTCAGAGAAAGGTTGGGAACCCCTGATCAAGGATTTGAGTTAGCAGGAGCACCAGTAATTACTGAGCGACATGCATTTGGACAACTTCTTGGATCCCAAGGTTTCAATTCATACATTTTGTATTAGTTTGTAACAATTTTTCCCATCAAGAACTTACCTCATTAATTTTGAAATTTGTCCTGAGTTTTTTAATTCATCAAAAACAGGATTAAGGTGCATTTGAGCAAAACAATCATTTTTGATGTTGTGATATTGGAGAGTGGTTTACCTATTGACAACAATAAAATGCCAGCTACACATGCAATTTTCTAGTTTCTACAGTGCATTTTTAATCATTGCTATTTGTTTCCCCATGTCCACAAAAATGACACTGGTTTGCCACAAGAACTCACTTTCTTGAATTAATCTAACCTACTTAATTTATTTGCAGTTAACGCACAGTAACTTCAAGATAAGCAGACTGTTATGGCCTGCTGATGGAGACAGAACTCTAATTGTTATTATGTGGAGAATATCCACAAGGTGCTACACAGTGCAGGGGTCTGTAAACTTTTTTGCACTATGGATCGGTTTAAGCCAGGAATATTTTGTAAACCAACCCTCAATAAAATAATGAATGTTTGGTGATGGAAATTTACTAGTTCATAAATCAGCAGAAATCCATGACCTGGTAACAAATTCCTCACAGACTGGCCTGGTGTTTGCCGACTACTGAGATTGTGCACCAAGATAAATGCCCTTAAAGCACAAAAATGCTTGTACAGTAGAATTTGCCTACTTCATCACCTTAAGAGGATTAGAAAAAAGTGACAATTTAGGCAAGTGACGAATTATGCAAACAGGTGAAAACTCTATCATAGAAGCTCGTATACTTTATCACAGTAACTCATACACATATAATACGAGTTTATGACGTTATGGTTGAATAACAACAATTAATTCCTCCACTCTATCGGGACTTCTCTATTTAATCTAGAACCTTTTAAATCTTTAACAAACTGTAGACTTCCCACGTTCCCTCAATGGGAAGTCAGGTGGCACTTCGCACCTCGTGTATAAATTCAATAAACAAATTGCAAGGTAGAACAATTCTTAGATGAAGATCCTTAATTTGTTTGAATTTCCACATGTACCAGCTGCTTAGACATCAAAAGCAGAACTGCAAAATGACGTATTAGCCAAAGAAAATGCTTCCAAGGGATAGAAAGAGGTTACAAATTGAGCAAATTGACGAATTAGACAATGGCGACTTAGACAAACAAAGATGTACACAATAGATATTCTGCCAGGACCAACGAAAAGTAACTAATTAAGCAAATTGGCGAATTAAACAACTTCTACTGTACTTGCAAAACTTCACCAACGATGGAACAGTCCACATGACAACTTAACACCTTTATGTTTGCATTAAAAAGTATGTTTCAGGGTCACTGTTGCAATAGTTTTGATTACAGGCAGTCAATAAAAACGATTTTAAGTATTTGTTGTACATTATTCCAGCAATGTATTGTCTAAAAGTGTTTGACTTTACTGTGTTTTCTAACTTGTAGGTACCCATATTAGAATGACCTACCTGTTGTCAGCATTCTTGTTTTCTTTTTATTTTTTATGTAATCATTAAATTTTCCAAAAAAACTTGCAGATGTGCGTCAATGTCAATTTTACTTGGAATGGCCTTGCAAAATACAGTACAGGCATGGTTTTGTATGGAAGTGTGCAACTCAAACAACTTAGCAATGCTGATGCACAAACAGGAAGATTTATTTCAAAAACGTTTGGACAACATTTTTGGCTTTCAGCTCTTGCTTACTGGAGTCTACGCAAGTGCAACCAAAAAACAAGCAGTATAATTTTTCTGCTATTTCCAAAATTGCTCCATGAATTAACGCACTTCTTCCTATCTATTACGAGATCAACCCAAGCTGATTAACCAATGGATTCATCCATATGACTAGGTAAACTTGGGCCTACCATGTCATGTAAATACCCGAACAACTGGTACAAATCAAACTGTCACAAAATTGTTTCCAGTTGTTGGTATTGTTGCAACCTTTCCGTTGGCGTTGTGTTGAATGTGTGATTCACCACAAACGGGATGTGGGCAAAGAACAACACTACATATATGAGGCACAACAAGCAATAATAGAGTGATTGTGTTGCAACCTCTCCGGTGGTGTTGCGTTGGTTGTGTGATTCACCACGAACAGGATGTGCGTGAACAATAACACCATAATATATGTAGCGCGAGCAAGCAATAGAGAGATTGCGAGCATGATCTCTATTGTTGCTTGCTGCCACAGTGCGAAGCTTTGCGCACATGCTGCTCGGGATTTCCGATCGCAATAAAATGATGCTGTGA
>JGI24159J19872_10000473_pt1 | contig 35641 bp, 14 predicted proteins | sample Ectturendosymbi4_FD_19872 | JGI IMG/M metagenome (IMG submission 19872) | reverse complement strand
GAAAAGCAGGAGGCCCATCCATGACAGGAAGACAGCCACAGCGCCGCACTGCCATTGCCATGGCTGAAATACACAGGAGCAGACATGCTTAAATGAAGAGTCGTGCGTTCAGTCAAAGAACCAAGGTTTGATTGGAAAAATTGAATTCCAACACAGAAGAATAACACTACTACATTTCCGGAAGCATACATAAGCGATATTCAAGTCACAAAATAACTTTGGTCTGCGCTTAACTAAAGAATCTTTCNAAAGCAAGTTTCTGCACTAAAGTAAAAAGTGAATGAAGGCACTCTATCGCAACTTCAACAATTGACGATGATGTNAGTAGCAATTGCACGAATCCTTACATCTTTCACTCCGTAAAATTTGCTGCCGCTGTCTGCCTCGTATTCGTACACTGACAGTACGGCGAGCGTGTACAATGCCAACTCGACAATGTTGGTAGCACTCATGAAATACGAAAAGCGTTGAGAGAACAACTGATAAATCTGAAAAAAAAAAAAATTGGTCCATCGTATACAGTCAGATCGTTTCGTAATGTAAATGTGAAATGCATTCAGGCAAAATCGTCTGCACTGAATGCCTCGCTGTGCATCAAAGTCAGTTCGTTGACTGCAGTTATCGGTGTTCCGGCTTGTTCTTGTTCTGTGCCTGATTTTGGAAGTACCGTTGCGACTTGTCATGTCTCTTTGGCGTTTGTTTTTCAGACACTTTTAGGTGATTAAACCTTTCATATACAGCAATGTTTGATAGCGCATAGTAGCAAAACAGCCCATTCACAAGTGGTTTCAAATCCAGATATAAAAACAACGAAAAAAAGCAATCTGACCAGCAATAATCGTCAGCCAGCGGAAGTCGGCTTCTTACGATAAAACGCACCTTAAACCACGTGACAAAATTCAAACGTTCTGCTAACAGGCTTTCGTGACTAATGTGTGAATGCATATGATTTAAACACAGCAGTTCAACACAGAAAATAATAAGCGACACAAATTATAAACGCTACCGAAATAACTTCACATACAAACCTCTTTCACAATACTAAGTGCCGCAAGGGCGTAAATCACATATGAGGCAGAGCGACCCCACCACGAGTATGAGTAGCATTCGCCGAAGGTTGATTGGGCTTCGCTGATTATGACGATGCATGTCTGATTTGTTTGATTCGTGGCTTGGACATCTGTTGCAGAGGATATCAACCAAAATTTTATCTTATACTTACGACGTCCGTTGGAATAACAAGGCCATCATTCAGTCGAGAAGCAGAGGTCTAACTTATGAGTCAAAACGTCATCCGATCACATATTACGTCACCAGGTCACATTAAACGCAGCGTACTTTTTACGTCATAATTTTACCAAATTGCGGTGCACATCTATCTTATGACTTGGTCTACAAAGGGAATCGAAAATGTATCTATACAATCGAAGAGGCGACGGAACGCTCCCAAGGCTACCGACTTCGACAAAGGCTTGTTTTTGACAGATTTACTGTAAGTTATAAAATAATTTCCAAACTTCAATGAACTAAACTTAAAGAAAAACTTTCGGGTTGGAGTATCGACTCACAAAGTAGCTCTCAACGCAGTTTTTCGGCATCACGAAGTTAAAACCTGATTGCACACCTTCGACTTGGCAACATTTGAGTGGAAATTCGGGCACGTTTGTTTTACGAACTTTAATCCCACATATGTGGAAATGAACTGCCAACAATTTTTTTCATCCTGACCGTCAAAGAGCATTTTTGTTTTTCTGACAACCATGTTGCAAAAACGCACTTTTAAGGATTCAGCAGAAGAACGTGGCAATACGAAAGATGTTTGAGCCATCTCAAGTGTCGCACTTCAGCTATTCCCACGTTTTTCTTCATAACTGGAAAACTTTCAACATGACAGGTTTCAAAAACGCGAAGTCAATGTCATTCTAAACCTCTCATAAGATTGAGCAACTTAAAAAGCAAGAAAGCCATACTTAGCGGTCAACACACTTTTCACAATCGTTCACAGCTCAAAAACGTAACTTCAAGACTTGCAGGGCGTAACATGAATGACCTAAAATGATCTACAGCGAAAGACATGTCCAGGTTTTGGTCAATAACTCAACATTAGTTGCGTCGAATCAACACAAAGACTGCGTCTCATCAAGGGACGAACCACCAAGCCTCAGCTTGGTACGAACTACCAAGCCTCAGCTCCAGCACCGTCCAATACTCACCAACGGCATATGGGGGAGGCACCGTTAGCATGTATGAGTTCAAGAAGCCCATGAAGCAGAGGTATATAAACAAGTTGATGAAATAGACCCATCGCCCGTATGACCGCCACTTGTGGTTCAGCAAGCTCACCACCAGCGGGTGGCGCAGTAACTTGCCACGTTTCGCTTTGACCTGCATGGAGTTGGTTCGGCTTTTAGTTGAAGTCATATTGCTATGAAGCAAGCTACAACTCAGACCATCCTAAGTAAGCCGTTTTATCGAAGAACACATCGACACGCGGCAGCGAGCACGCAGAAAAACTACGGTCCTTCGCTCAAAATCGAAGCGCACTTCTGATTGAGAGATAACGGCCCCATGAGCGATGACAGTAGAAAATCTTTTTATGGCTAACCGAGCTGTTACACCAATAGACCCAACTGCATAGCAACCAAGGACCAGTGATGTTTCCTGGGAGAAGACATCACAGCGGGAAAAAGTATGAGGGATAAACGAGAGAAGCGCAATAACGAATCCGCAAATCACGAAAAACGTATTGAAACAACACATGCTTTTTTTATTGGTGCGAATAGAAGCGAAGTCCAGCCTATGTTTATTACACGGAACAAGATAAATTTACTTCTCTCATTACAGTTGGAAAGATTATACAACTGAAGATATTTTTTAAATGCACTTGCGGCTGCATCTTATTTGTTTCAAACTGTTTTTTTCAAATCATAGATTCGCCAAATGTTTGTGTACATTTCTGATAAAAGCGAAGCAATTGCTACGTGTCATATCTATAAAACGAAAATGATTTGATAACCAACGTACGGTAACTATAACTTTGACGTTTCAAACCGGGTTTGCATCTGGAAGCAAAACATCAAAATTGTCTGACATCTGACCGAATTTGTGTAACTTTTCGTCAAAAATTAAGTGAAGAGCAAAATACAGGTGATGGGCTTTTCCTCAAGGCGGTTTCCACTGCAATGACTCAACCACTGCTGTTTGTTACCGGCTGCCATCACTGTTTTTCGCGGCTGGCCGCGACACGACCCTGAAAACCCGAACTTATGGCCACTTTTAAGACCTGCCCATGACAGTGCAGCCGACTTACCATGATCGACAAAGGATGGTTTGCCAAAAGCATGTCAGATTGTCTGGTGTAAGGCTCGGCGTTGCGAACCACACGTCCGTTTTCATCATATACCTGAGGCCATTAAAAAAAGTCAACACTTGATGAAACACAAACACAGTAAAAATGAGCCATAGCAATAGAAGGATGTCAAGCAGTGCACGTCTTGTGTTTTTACAGACTGAGTTGTGTTGCATGGGTGAAAAGCTACACAGTGTATTTCTGTACCACAGTAGATGGCACACGGAGTCAGTGATGAATATGAAGACTGTGGCCATGACATGCAAAAACATAAAACATCTTTATAAAATACAGATCAAATTAAGGTAACTGTATGCAAAAGAAAACACCAGTTCATTCCAACAAGGCACTGCTGGCTGATGATAACGAAGAGCATTCGACGCTTCGGAAAGTTATTTCTAACCGAGTCACTTGATACTGTCGGCTTCTCAGAAAACAAAAAGTCACTTTTTGAAACAAAATTTTCAGGGACTTGCGGGATAACAAAAAGTGACCAAATGAAAGCGTGTTCATGCCACGGACGCATCATGCAAACCAAGCAACACATCGAGCAGGCAGGCTATACCAGTCGCTGGGTGGCTTCGTCCACAGAAACTCTGCCATCACGCTGCTGTTTAAAAAACTTTCTATCAAGGTATTAAAATTGATAAACGGAGAACACAACGCAGGGGAGGATAAACGAGTTAGTTTGTCTCCGAACGATTCCTGGAAGAACAGCAATGAGGCAAGTCTGCAAGGAACATTTCCGCCGTGAGCGCAGTATACTGCGCTCAACCCACTGACATGTTTTATGCCTGCGTTGTGTTCTCCGTTTATCAATTTTAATAAGAGCGCAGTATACTGCGCTCAACCCACTGACATGTTTTATGCCATGTCTGAACGAGGAGCTTGCTTGATCATTATTCTAAACAGTTGATTTTAACCACGTTCGTCCATATAAATTTATGTCCTGGATCCACGACCAAGACCGTCAGTTGAAACGGTTGCCTGGGCACAGCTGAATTGCACGTGAAACTGGCCACATAGCCGCGTGTTTCTACGAGAGTTATTCAATAATTTTTCTGGAAGAAGACACTCAATTATCATAAAATTGTCAAATGTTTTCACAAAATCGTGAATGGGCCCTTTCATTAATCTTTACAAGACATGAGCTCAGCGCAACAAGGCGACCATCAAGGCATGCGCGCCAACTTCCAGTGTTCTGAGCCTGACGCTCCGAGGTTGAAAACAGCAGAACCTGGGCTGCCATGTCTTCTCGCGTGAGAAGCGCATGAGCAATCGACCACCTGTTGTGCGATAAAAAAAAACGCAGAAATCCATCGNAGAAANTAACCGCGATTGAGACGTGGCAGATGTTAAATTGGCTAAAAACACGAAACTAGACTGCACTGAGTTACAAGCAAATCACCTGGAGACTAATTCGTAGTTACTTCGCTGATGCAAAAACACGCGCCTCCTCGACAACACACGTTCTATGCGTTAACCGATGAAATTTAAAAGAAGCTTTGTACGTTTTNCTAAAGTTTTGAACAGAATAAATATCTAATNCAAAAGCTTGGCCAATCCAAAAAACGCCTCCATAAATCAAATAACTCTGTCATACATTTGCGGCACGTCTCAAGATTGTGTGTTCGCACTTGTGAGATACCAATCCTGTCACGAGCAGTGAAAACCGGATACTTCCAAATAACAAGTTAATTTAAGAAAAAACTTGACAAACAAATATTTGTAACTTTTTACGTCATGATTCTTCTCCATAGCTTTTGTCATCATTACGCTTGACTGTTTTCGTCTGTTTGTTTCGGGGTATTTGAAAATTTTGCCCACAACTTTTAATCGAACACGATTGCTTCAACAGAAACTACTGGGAACAAGTCAGCGATACATGAATTGCATTTAACATAGGAGGACTTAGTTCAGTGATTTTATCCAAAGTGACGTGGTTCACAAATGGTGCCTCACAGAGAAACGACGGCACCAACAGAAATGTTAGAACAGCGACAAAATCGAAAACTTCCAAAAGTAAGATAAAAAAAACTTTCAAGAAATTAGCCGCAAATCTATAGAATGTCCCCGGTGTTGCAACGACCGAATTAAGGTAAAACAATTCATTACGTATAAAACTGCACGAATTTGCAGAGCGTGGCAGTACTTACTGCAGCAGGCATGTCGTTGATGTTTATGTTGGCGCTGGATGAGTCATCAAAGTCGCTCCAGTATGTACAAGAAAATTCATCATCAATCAATTCGTAATCAAAGGAAATCTGCGCAACAAAAACACCATTCGGTTCCTATTGTTCTCGCTGCAACCAAACAATTGCAGCAACGCCTGCAGGCGACTGGCTTCGTGCAGCATAGAATTAATCTACCGAGTTCAGAACGATTAACTTGTCGTAAGCCAATTCGCTCCGTTAATACAAACAACAACAACTAAGGTTTCAACGCGAACCCGATATTTGGGGTGATCGCGGTCTTTGTCGTTTCCTCGCATGCATTTGTTGAAAACCTCGGCGGCGACGTCGGGCATCTTCCATATCAGCTTACGCATGGGCGTATTGGTCGATTGCTCTGTAACAAGAAAGCACATGTGAATCGAATTACAAGAAAAACAGTGTAATGTCGTTGATGGTTATATGATAACAGTGGGATAGCAAACCAGCAACTTCTTCAGGGTTTTAGTGGCCCAAGCTACGTGTGCTCATCAACTACAGGTAGAACTCGCTTCTTCACTTTTTTGCAATCTTTTGAACAGCTGGGTGCGCTTCTCTTAATTTAAATGATTTATAGACGGTACTGGTGTGATCATACGAGAATGAGATAGCTCCACACTTTGCGTTGAAACCGTCAGGGTTGTCCTGGGGGGGAGGGTATCACGATCAGCAGACACAAGGTTGAGTTGAAGGCTTAGAGTGACAGAACGGAATCGATAAATATCAGCTTCCACCAATACAACTTTTTCTAAATCGATAGCTTTGACTTTCATTGGTTCAACGACTGTCTTGATTGGGTCTAACAGAGCACCGAAAACACAAAACCATCAGCTTGCTATTTCCTTACGTCAACGGTTGGGGTTTATGAAAGAAGCGGTGAACAAACACCGGGTGCAACGTTGGAAATAAAACTGGCCGGCAATTTACTTTGTAGTGGTGATCAGAATTGAGATAAATTATTACTTTGAGTTTTTATTCACACATTAATACAGTTTTTTATCGATCCAAAACATTTTTTTCCACAACTCAGAATGAAACTTGAAAACTGCGGTAGCATTATTAGGTGCAGGACACACTTCTGTTTCAGCATAAACATGCGATGGTCTTATCGCACGACTTGACCAGCACACAACCAGTCTGCCGATGTATCGGCTCGATTTGATTGACTCCAGGTTATCTGCGACTACCGTCGCGCCAAACTTTAAGTACAAAGTGTCGAAGTTTTGAGTTCATTACCTCAGCACAGAAAAATCTGACGAGCGCAATCTGCCTGCCACTGCTGATGAAGACAATGAATCGCCCAAACTGACCGCTTGACTTGGTCACGAAGTTTGTAATAACAGCAGGAAGTTTGTGCTGCTATCAACTTGCGCGCTTGTGCCTCAGGCCATTACTGATGTTGCAAACCTGCTTCGCTGTTCTTAATATTTTGTAAGTGGGCTCAGCGCAATGGCAGTCTTTGCTCAGTTCATTTCGCAAATCTCGTTATTGTCGAAGATGCTTTGACCGCTTTGCTTGCATTGCTTTTGCACTTTCCTGCTTTGAAGTGTTTTGGAAAAATCAAACTACTCGTCCACCGCGGTGAACCAGCTCTGTGTTCAGGCAGAAGAAAATCGCAATCTTTATTTTAGGTTTATTGCAAGGAAAAGTACAAACCCGTGACAGGGTCTTTCGTTCTATTCCTCAACGCCTCTCTCCACCTGTCGCAGTTGAGAATGACTCGGGCACAGTCGCTGTGGCCACTTTCCACAGCAAAGTCCAGAGCGTTGCGTCCACTCACCGATATGTGAGTGACGTCAGCATTCCATCTGCAAAGAACGCGCGGTTGAAATATCAGACAAATTTAAGGTTTGCAGTGAAGTCAAAAGGACCTGAATTTTTCGTCTTTATCATAGACAGCCCAGGAGTGCTGCGGGAAAGGCTAAGGGGGCCACACCCCTAGAGAAAAAAGCACTCGTAGGTCATAACATGAAGTGAGGTACACAAAAGATACATTCATCAGCCCCTGTAAAGACAGAGCTAAAAACACTGCAAAGTCGTTGGGTGCGAAGTGACGTTTTGCAGTGGTAAAAATCCACTGTCCGAAAATCGATTAAGCATAACGTTTAATTTAATCGCCCACACAACTTAGGAATTTGGTGATGCTACTTTTCGCCTAGTTTCACTTGCAAGGCCCAACAATGACCAAAATCGGTTTCACAAGTTCACTTATAACTACTTAGGTCGATAAACACACGCCATCTGCAAAGACGAAAAGTTCCTACAGCTTAACTAAAAAAATCTGGATAACGTTTCATTTGATGTAACACACCGAACTGCCACAGTTGCGTAGCAACCGAAATAAAAAATAAATACTGCTGATCACACAATCGATTGGCGCAATAGTGACAAGACTATCTCAAACCTAAGCAAGACTTCCACCATTTCTTTGTGCCCTTCCCCACAGGCAAGTTGCAGTGGAGTGATTCTTCTTTTGTCCTTCGCATCGACCGGGGCATCTGCTTCCAGAAGTACAACCGCTGACTTGTGCATTCCAACCGACGCGCAACAGTCGAGGGGAGTCCATTGCTTTGCGTTTCTATAGCAACAAACACAGTAGGAGAATGCGCGTGAGGTCTGTGGCAAGTAATCACCAGTACCTGGCAATGGCATAACTTACGAGCCCTATTATGGAAAATAAAAGCTTTATTGCTACAAACAGCAGACTACTAAAATAAAGAGCAGTCCAGGACAAAATTTTCTGGCCAGCTGTTGTAAAAACTTTGCCATCAAAACTGTACCAAACGCGTTAAGACCATAAACACCTTCGTGAATACAAAACGAACAGACTGGTTGGGTGATTGTATCACCACGTAACGATCACTGCCCAACGCCAGTCGAAAAGCTGTACCTGGCGCTAATGTCGGCACCCAATCGAACGAGCTCCCTCACGACGTGCGTCCTCCCACTCAAAGCCGCGAGATGCAGAGCGGTGTTGGCGTTCTCGTCGTCATCATGGACGATCTCCCGTTTCCTCCGGATCAGCTCCTGCACAGTCTTCAATCTTCCGTTTTCAGCAGCAAGATGGAGTGGCGTCTGCTCTTCTTCGTTCTTCTGGTCAATGATCGCACCGTTGTCGAGCAGGATCTGCGAGGAAAACACGACACCTTATAAATACTGTAAACTTCAGATGGGAAAAAGCGGGTTGTGAAATGTAAAAAAAGCATATTTTATCCGGAATAGGCGAAGATTCGGTAATCCAGATTATCCAATGTCTTTATTAGAAATAACGTTAGAAATATTTCTCCAACAATTTTATCCGGATTCGGCGAAGATCTGGATTAAACCAACTTTGTATGAACTGAAGTTTACTGTAGAATTTTGACTGGACAATGGACACCAATGGACTCTTGCAAGCTGTTTTTTTTCGCTCAGACATTTCGGTCATTTTTGCTGAGAGATTTTAGTCACTGAAACATTTTCAGTCATTTGTCTCACGGTTGTATTGAAACTCGCCGTAACAGTGTTCATTAGCCGATATTTTCAGACATTCTGACCGAAATGACTTAATTTTCTTCGGTCATTTCAAAATCATTCCGGTCTATGACCGAATAAAACAGCTTGCAAGTCGTGTTGAGCAATGGCTTTCAGTTTTTGAAATTCTTCTCGGTTCTTCTGAATATTAGATATGTTTCTAAAAAAATTTTGAAAACCACCATTCGTTCTGCTTAAACCGTCCCAAATTGTGGCATGTAGCTTCAAAAATGTTTTAATGCCGCTCTGGTCCATTGAGATTGCTGGATTTGTAACATCCCGCTGCTCCCCACCTTGCACCCCATGTTAGATTTGCGGTACTCCTGACCTTTGATGCGTGTAATTTTTCTGCTGCATGTGACACTTATTACCAGTTGAGTGCCACATACTCATCTGAGCTGTTACGTAAGAAGGTTTAGGACTTTTCTCACTGACTTGGTAGAAACAGAGACTGTTCTGTTGCTTTCGGAAGACAGAAGATAATGCGATCAGCCAAATCAAGGGCAAAGGTCTTTGTAAGTTGTTTTATACACCCAGGTAAATAAAATAAGTGTTCATGATTACAATATCAAACACTACAGCAAGAAGTTAGAAACAACCACTAACTTTGACAGTGGTAAGGTAACCGTTGCGTGCTGCGACGTGTAGAGGCGTGTTGTCGTACCGGTCGGGAACTTCCAACAAACGACGAATTTTTTGATGCTTCAGTAACTCCTGCAAGGCATGAATTGGTAGAAAAACAGCGTTGAACAACAAAATATTTGAAGCAAGAGGCCAGCATTTAGTAAAAAATCTCATAAAAGTACTCTGGCAATTCTAAAGGGAACAGCGTTACAAGCGAAAAACAAAAGCGACGCTAGACTGATGGTGAGCTGCAGAGCGTGACGGCTGTTCTCTTTGTGCGAGAAATGCCTGAGAAGGTTCTGTAATTCGTCAGACTTTTGACACAGTTCCAGGACAATAACTTAGATCTTGATCCACATTCTTTACAGCACCGTCCGCTTCAGTTACCGCTCAAGGCTGAGCGGCCTTCACCTAAACTAAAGCGTTTCTAAAACGCAGGGTTCCAAAAAAACTTAATGCTGTAACAAGACGGGTTGTTGCGGAAGCCCATCGGCGCGGACATGGGACGTGAAATACTTCTCACACTTCCAATACTGCGCACAGGAGTGAGCACTGCTTCTGTTTAAGTGAAATATGTGGCAAATAAAAGAGATGCAAACCACTTCTACTTGTGTACTTCGTGACGCCCAGAACCGCTGGCTGGCTTTTGTTGGAAAATTGCGACAAGAATAGAGATAGATGGCGTGATGTGCGTAAGAGAGTAGGGTTTTATTTCTCACAATTTCTGATAGTATTTAAAATTTTCTATTCTGTGCAGATTCGTTTTAGAATTCAAACATATTATAGATTTCCTTTCCATGTAACAAAAATACACAATTTTTAAAAAACAACCGAGATATTTGCAGTGCATATACTATGTTCAGAAAAACAGCATACATGCCCACCCAACTTCAAACAGTTTACTAATNAAGTCACGATATTGGATAGCTGAAGTTAACATCACGCGGTGAAGGGCTGCGATCCAACTTTCCTGATTTCTTCGAAGCATGNTGTTCGAAGAAAGTTTCACAACTGGAATTCTAATGCTCGAGGTTTTGTCATTCAAAATCAAAATTGTACTGCGTATGCGCGTGTGTGAAAGTTACGAAATGCTCTACGAAACAGTTGACCGAGGAAAAGAACACCAGATCGCAAAGGAGACGGCGAGAACCAGCACTCGCCTTCAAAACAGCCCAACTCGCAATTCTACATATTGCATGATAAACTAACTTGTAAGCTCGATAAGTATTGCAGGCACAGCCCTAAACAAAACCCGGCTAATCGAAGCTGAAAGAAGATACGTGTTTTGTCAGGCATGCGCCCTAGATGTATTTTTTTAAAAGTCCAATCAGGTCGCCTAGCAGCGATCAGCGATTCAATGAAGCGGTTGAACTGCAGATAAATGCAGAAAAAAAGATATATATATTTTTTATTTTCATGGCAGCAAGCACATTCCGTGCTGGCTGGCGAATGAAGTTTTGAAATGCAGGACCTTACCAGCCAGGGTGCAATATATTGGCAGTTGATGTTTGAAAAATGCGAACTGGCAATTAGGTGCACGAGGTCTCGCATGCGATAAGTAGGCTGTGCCGTGTGCTCTCTGAAATTGTATGTTTAAAGCTGTTGTTTGTCCAGTATGTGGACGACAAACTCTGCGCCTNGTCCACACTATCGGACATATCTGTTTGTTCAGTATCTGGACTTTCGTCCTGCCTCACGGCTGGCAGTCAGTGGTGTGTGGTGAAGTGTTGCAGTTAAACCCACCATTTCAGGAAGTCATACGGCACAGCTATAATTCAAACTGTTTGCGGCCAAAAGTTTTAGAGCATTCTAAACAAATACTTTCAAATCAATAAATATCCACTTACAAGTTTCGACTATTTTTTCCAACAATAGTGCCAAATGACGAACAACAGTTCACACATGTAGAAAAGCTAGGCAACAACAAAACAAAGCTGAACAGTTGACATTCTCCACTTTTCAAAAGTGAATTCGTGCTAACCGAAAAAGTCAGTTAAAACATGCGCTGCCGAAAAATTGAGATGGCACAGCAGAAGAGTTCTAACAAGGCAAATCATAAAATGAACTCTTGACCAAGCCAGAAGGTGGGCGTCTGTTTATACACTTGCGAATACACAGCGGTCACAACCTTGTAAGTTTGTGCGGATTACTTACCAGCTCCACCTACGCAACCAAGCCTGAGCAAAAGCGGAAGCAGCAGGAAGCGGTCTATTGTTTGACGACAAACACTTCGCTCATGACATGTCTGACCTGCAACGCATCAACTCGATCTTCTTCCGCGCACTGGAAAATGACGCTCTTGTCGTTTTTGTCGACAGCCATCACGTTCGCTTTGTGCTTGAGCAGCACGGAAATAGTTTGCGTGTGGCCGTAATTCGCAGCGAGGAGCAGAGCCGTGAACTGGTCGTTGTCGTGCATTTCCACTTTCGCGCCACTGCGTGACAAGAATGTGACATCTCAGCATACGATCATGTTACAAAAATGCTGAGCTTTGGGACTGATTTTTAGGTTGAGGTGGAGACGTGGAAGATGGCTGAACATCAGCAACAGCAGTGACTACACAAACATAAGCGTATCTGCGACTGCTCGCACACAAAATCGAAAATCCGCAGACAACTTTTTTAGTCGTTCTCGTACACACAAATGAAGACACTGTCACGTAAAGTAACATTGAAAGTTTGGCAAAGAAACAGAATCTCGGTATTGTATAAACAAAGAAATAAAAGTGGAACAGAAATAACGCAAAAAGAATAATAGAATGCCAAAGCAAGCGTTTATCCGGCCTGCTGGCAGGAGGTTGCCGACCCCTGCTACATAAATGAAACTGACCGGTTCTTTTCCAATGGGTAAGCACGGTCAGTGTTACTGTACATAAAAGCCCGAACGTCGCTTTGTTACCTAAGATATTTTACCTAAGATATTCAGGCTTTATACCAATTTCAGAGCAGAAGCAATATACTGCAAGTGGTGTCCAAAACGGTAAATGCATTAAAGATAAGTGATATCACCAGCAGGGGTAGAAAAAACAAGAGCTATTTAGTGTCAACGGTTAATCTGAAAATGAAACAGTTGTTTTTTTTTAATATTGAAGTGATGGTCAGAAATGATTCTCATTTGCGCACTTCTACGCAACGCGCCAAAACGACCAAAAAACACCGACGTATATAAACGAAGGCATTAAGAGAAAAGGCCAGCCCAACTGCAGTTGTTCTTGATACACCCTCGAATCAGTATTGCTTCCACTAATTTGGAAGAACACCCCAAATAGACAAAACCCGTTTGAATGTGCTAGAATACCGCAGAACAATATATCCCGAAGAAAACCTTTTGCAATGTCACAATGCATCGATCTTAAGCCGGAAACAGAGTAAAACGAGGATTGAATTGTTTAAGCGATACAGGACAACAAAAGCTGCTTTGTTTTACTGCAGCCCACTGCCTGTTGCTACGCAAGTCAATCGAATGGAGTGAAAATATTGTTGCAGCAGCACAGTCAGGTCTGAATCATACAAAAGCAGCAACATTCGCTGTTGCCCTGGCAACAAGCCGCTCCTGTTTACACAACACCACCAGACCGCGATTACTCATTGTTGTCAAACAAAGCGCCTCGCAGAAACAACAAAATTATTATTTAGCAGTTTGGGCGAGAAGCGACTGTGAATAGAAGGCAAACGATTGCGCCGGTGAGGTTTCCAGAAACTAACCCCAACGGTAAACAAGAAAAAACTGGACAGTTTTCATACATAAGCAACTTAGACATTCTGCACCAAGCAATGCTTGCAGGGCGTAGTATTGGTTTTATTACGCAGTTGCGGCAAATATTTGTCCAGCATTCCGTGTGAAAAATTTAATTAGTCCTTTGCTTCGCCACGCTTTTGTATATAGCTGCAAAATGCATGCTATCTTTGGCACAGCACTGTGTCTTACAGTCGTTTCTTTATTTCCAGCAATGGGAGATTGAGTTAGACTTGAATGGTATCGATTCCTCTAATGGCAACCTGTCGTAATCGTTAAATATTTATTAGACTGGATCACATGAGACTAACGTTTCGAAGTTAAAAATCAAAAAAATCTTCGTCCTTCGCTGTAGCTCTGGTTCTACATAGGAGCGGCAGCATGTCTAGGATTGAACCTGATATTTGTTCTTTGGTACGAAGCAATTTTTGCAGTATTGTAATATTTGGTCTTTCGCATTTTTTCTCAAACATGCACACCGTTATTTCTAGCGAAGCGATCTGCTTTCGAAAAACGCAAAATTAACTTTTATAGAAATCAACGTAAAAATAACTTTGTTCGCAAACTATTCAAACAATTTTACCGAAANTTAAACCGCTCAAACTCAAGGCCACACAGTAACTGAGTAGGCAACTGCCGTAGGTCTTACCTCCAAGCATTAACTGAATTGCACGAGACCGAAAGCAACCGGACTAATGCAATTAACAAACAAAAAGTACTGCATCGCTCAGTAAATGCGACGCGCGAGACTCACTTGTTGAGCAAGTAATCGACGACCAGGTGGTGATCGAACTGCGCCGCACGCATGAGGGGAGTGGAGCGCGAGTCGTCACGGACGTTCACTTTCGCACCGACAACCGCGAGCAGCTTTACGATCTCCAGGTGCCCGTGTCTGGCGGCCAAGTGCAGCGGCGTCTCTAGGTTGTTGCGCCTTTCGTTCAGCAACGCTTTTTGCTCTGCATTGAAAGCCCGTGTCGCACGTGAAAGCAGAGGAGTGATGCGAATACAGTTGCACTCGACTACTTTTTTGAAAAAAAAAACATTTCATGTTGCTTCAGTTCGCTGATCCCTAATTTCTGAACAGAGNTGTTTCTCTATCGTTTCGTATCAGCGCCGTATAGGAAGTTCGCACACTCGGTTCGTTGAGAACTTCCCTCAGTGGCAAAATTTTCATAGATCGGACAAGTGCTATCAAAAGTACCAGGTCGTTCTATGAGCCACCAACGATTAAATCAGCACACTTCCTTGCCAAAATCCCCGAGTCTCTAAATTACGGTCTTTGCGTCATAACGTAGTACAGTATTAAAGTCTCGGGCCACAACGGTGATGCTGGCATCGCTTGGTTTCTCTGAACTACTATACAAGGCAGAACCGAAACAAGCTTCAAACCTTGAGGTGTGTAGACACAGACACCCAAACCGCAGCATTTCCTACTCATTTTATTGTCGACAGGATATTCCTCATTTAAAGCAAACCATTTTGCGCTCGCATAAAATATGTTTTAATATGTTTTCAGCTCACCAGTCGCAAGGCAGAACTGCACTATACGTTTGCTGACATGCAAATGTCCGTTGTCCACAGCCAGATGGAGGGCAGTGTTTCCATCGTTGTCCTTTTCCTTTATCGTCACCTCCCCTCCAACAAACAGGTTGCTCTTGCAGTACTCCAGAAGTAACTCAACAATCTGTCAAAAACGACAGAAATCAATGCTGGGAAAAATATTTTACGGGCAAGCGTTGATACAGCCTTGCGTGATGTGCAAGCTCCATCCAAGTGCATACTGACATTACAATTCATTGTTTAAATTCCAAACGTTTCTGCTTTACTAGTTAAAATCTTTATCTTGTTTATTCTTGCTCGTGGTGCCATTCAAAACATGTCAAAAACACATTAAGTGGTTGGAATTGGAATGAAAATCTAGTTGGAATATTTTTTCAGCCGACTGTTGCAACGTCTAGCGCTGCAACTGAAGTTCAGGATTTTTAATGACTTCGTTTTTGCACCACATCTATCTCAAACTATTGTTAACGATTTCACATGCTGACAAAGGCAAACTTCATAAAAACATGCATCAAGCGTTGGAATACGGATACATTTAAGCACAGCAGACAGCGAATGCATTTGACCGTTTTGTTTTGAAAAAACACATGATGCATTTTTACTGTGCCAACCACATTACTCCAAGTAGCTAAAGCACTGCCACCTTAATCTGCAATACTAAAGCTTAGAATAGCAAGTCGCTACGTGTCCAACACGGTGTACATGACTGTTCGTTTACAAGTCGGAGGCGCACATGTGTTCAACTCGATCGGTCACTAGGTTAGCTCGCCTTCACTGGCGAAGGATCGGTTTCTCGCGTCAGAATGAAGCACACACCTATTTATGCCAGCAGATCTCAACCTCTGTGCCACTCGGCCAAGCCACAATACAACAGCAGTGGATCCACTCAATGCACGTTCGAGAAACTGGTCGGTGTGTATTCTTCAACGCACCCGGTGGATACCGCGCTTTACAAAACTCGGGCAAAAACTCTGCAGCTGACGCACATCTTGAAAAACACGGATAGCAGCATGATCAGGAAGTTACTCAATTAAACACACGGCCTGCCCAGTCGGCACAGGCTTCTTAAAAAGCATTCTCTTCGTCATTCTCAAGAAGTCCTGTCGTTGTATGGTATGTTGCGGTTCTCGTCAAAAGCGCACAGATTTTGGTGTCGCTGTGCACCAGACGTGTACGGTGCTTGTGGATGACGCCGAGCAAGACGAGTTGCGAGAAGTTCGGGATGAAAATTGAAAATGCGGTAATTTTTCTGAAAAAGCCCCACAGCCTACTTGCATTGCTTAACAAATTTAAAATCATGAAACTGATCAGACGGCAACAACAAGAGAGTTCCACACACGACGTGCGTGTTAAAAATAAGAAGCATGCTGACTCAAATTGGAATTGGTGGAGTAACAGAGAGTAGAACGCCAACTTGTATTGCCGAATCTGAGGTGGATAGGTTCTTCAAAATAGTCCAATTTCGTTATATTCGCTTTTAGTACTCCTCTCGGAGTGTAGCGAGTGCCATCGCCGCTTGCTTGCACCGTGGGCCACACGGCTATTTTCGCAGTGAATGCTGCACTGGTGGCGAGTCAATGGCAGCTTGAACTCACCAACGCTGAGCACGAGGCAGGACAGGCCGCAAGTATCGTTTTTCAAGTCTTCGGTATATTATGCGACCGGGAATCGAATCAGTCCTACCAGCTTTGGTGGCGCGTGCTCAACCAACTGCACCATTTAATATTAGTCGGTTCCTTCAAAACACTGGCGAAAACTTTCCAGTGATAGTTCCTGTTGTATCAGCCCATAAACCAATGTGACAAGTCACAATTATTCACACGGAAATGTCGCTCTGCTGGACTCAGCCTACACCCAACACGTAACAGATGGACCTTCCCAACGCTTTATGGAAAACAGTGCAAAATGAAATAAACAGCTTTTTTATTCGCTCGTTGCCACTAGCGACCAAATTCACTTTTTTCTCTTGTAGAAGAAAAAAACATGTTTTTTTTTTACAAAACCACACGACCACGTCTGAGTCATGACTTCGCAACTCTTAACATAAGATTAGAAAGTGCCTCTATGGACAAAACCATAAACAGTTTATTGATAAATACGTCACCCCAAAAGTGGACCGAAACGTTATATTGTATTCAATGCGATGTGATGATCCTCGGCGCTCCACGTAGAACGCGCGCGGTGGAGAGAGTTGAATTCTCATGAACAACTCTTGCAACTGTTGCTATTGCCTTTTTTGTGAAATCGTATGACGGCCAGTTTCACAGTTGTGTGTTTAATTGAACAATCAGCGAATCGCTTTGAACAGGCACGAACAAGACGGCTTAAGAATGATCGCAGATAAAACGCCTCGCACGTGGTATTAGGCAATGCTGTAAGCCAACAATGATCACCTGTCCGTACGACACTTCCCAACAACATGCTTGAAATGCAAACCACCACAATATAACTAACCAATTTTGGTACGACCTGCAGTAGATACGGAGATTACTACTGTAAATTTGAAGCATACTGCTCAAATCTAAGGTACGAACTCAAGCAATAGAACAGCCACTAAAATTAGCTATACAAAAAAACAGGCAGTTCTATCAAAACTAGTTTGGACCTTTGCCTGTGTCAAACGTTGTTGCCGGGAAAGCGAACGTTCTCTTTTGCTCGATCTATAGATGAACGTTGAAAATTTCAGGAGCTGTATTCCCATCACACTTGCACTGATATCACAACCAAGTTTTGCACAAATGTCACTGGGAGAGAAAAAATTGCCGGGAGGGACGTTTACAGAAGCCGGTACCTCCCAGACCCGCCCTTGACTTCAAGTAGAAGCCACTGTTGAATGGGTGCTGGATTCGCACACCCCCGAAAACGCCCGGCATCTTCAAAAACACTATAGTCTTGCAGACACTTTCACTAACCGGCAAGTTGCCTTCGGCCGCAGCGAATTGCAGCGGAGTGCCATTGTCGTCATCCTTGCAGCTGATCCTCGCGCCAGCGGTGATAAGTTCTCTAACGATGTCCTCGTGTCCGTAAACGGAAGCGATGTGAAGAGGCGTCATTGCTTGCTCGTCGATCGCCTTGAAATTAAAATTTATCGCATCTAAGCAGAGCCCAATTCAAGAACATAAATGCAAACGAGGCAAAGTATTGCAAGTTGATTACATCTGTATTTTCAAAAAAGTATGTGCACGGCAANTAAATCAAAGCTTACTCGCACTAGACCCGCCCAACTANTCTATCGCGTTGGCGTGTTTAAATAAGAAACGGTATCATTAATGCCTACTTCGATCGCAATTCCTGAGCACGCCAGCAGACGTTTAACGCAAGCCAAGTTTCCTCGGAGGGATGCGTGGTGTAGTGCTGTCAAGCCGTAGAAATCCTTGGCGTTGACGTTGACGCCTTGGTTTACCAGCAGATCAAGCACTCTTGTGTTCTCATCTTGCTGGGAGCTGCTATCATCTTCGCTAGAGTTGTCCGTCTCCGTCTCCTCCGTCTGCAACAATTGAAAGCCATCTTGATCAAAGTAATCCGTTCCCAGCGCGCGCGTTATGAAAATTCTCAAAAACAGGAGACATAGACCTCGCACACATCGCTGCTCAAACGTTCGTTCAAACATTTCAATAAATGCCAGTCGCGGCGAGCTGTTGTACAGTTATTGCGGGTTGCCAACTTAAGCAGCAGCAGGATGAACACGCTAAAGCACTAACAACAGAAGTCACCCTCAACAAGCCTTCGACTTGCTAAATGGAGTTTAAAAGATGCACATCAGGCGCTGTGTAAAGGAATATGCCGACAGCAAACTACCATATGGCAACGGTAAACACAATCACAACTTCAAATGTTTCGTCCTGCTAGTGTGTTTTTCACCAACCTGGTTAACATGCTTTCCACTGTCACGAACACATAAAAGTGTCACAAGCAAGCACTTCGCAGTCGTTAATGAAGGCGTATAACGAATGGCTAACTGAACCCACAACAGTTTAGTTGGCCATTCGGTATACGTTCACTGACGCAGCACTAGGGCAGAGTCCTACAGCACGTAAGATCTATTACGTCGTTCATCTATGCTGCAAAATTTCTGCCACAATCCTGTATTGTTTTGAAACCCCCGTGTATTCGTGTAGAGTAGACGTGTAGAGGGTCAGCTTAATACCAAGTAGTCTACTGTAAGTTGTGGTGCGTTGCAGTATAGGTCAGATGGGTTTTCCTTCAATTCCAGCAAGAGTCTTTCGTTGGTTTTTGCTTGTTTACCCCTGAGACGTTTAGTGCATAAACCAGGAAGGGGTAACATGAGTCTTCAACAATTTCTGGGCGGTGATAGCTCGAGTGTCCGCCTCTCAATTGAAAGGCTGGGCATTCAATCCACGATCCCTGAGTGAATCGTCGTAGCGCTCCTTGTACAAGAGCGTTCACCACAACCGACCCGGCAAGAAGGAAATTTCAGGCTTCGGCGTGCCGCCGATTGCCATCACCCGAAATCATATTTATGAAGAACAATTTCTCCATCTGCAGATAAGTTGTTATGCCGTAATCTTGGCAGGCAGTGTTGGTATTCAATTGGCTTTTATCAGAGATGCAGGAAGGTTTTCGTGATGTTAAAATTTTTGCCCGGATGCCTTCGCCACGGTGTACACGATATCCGCAAGGTATCTTTACAATTTATAAAATTATCAGCAAAACAACTGATAAGATACTTTGATAAAAATTAGTTCTATGTACTCGATGGTTATCAAAGTGTTTGATCACATTACTTTTGTTTATTTTCAGTATCCTGTGGATGGAGTAGGCAGTGTTAAATCAACCGCTACAAAAATGACCCCTCATCAAGGGAAGGCACGTTGTCCAGCACCACATACGGAGACTCAGCGAAACTACAGAACGAAGTACGTAAAAGTTACAGGACATCACTGACCTAAAGCAAAGATCGCTGATGCCATTGCACCACTGACGATGCCACAGCGAATATGTCAAGAAACCGATTCGGCGTTTCGATATGCTTCGTGCAACTAAACGGTGCCCAGTAGAGATGTAGCCAACTCCTCAGCTTGCAACAATTTTCAAACATTTGTCCGACGATTTGCTTTTGTAATACATCCCTAAACTGTAAAAAGACCTACGGACACCTTGTATTTTTACCAGTGTTTTCGATTTGTTAATGTACAGTGTGTGAAGCAGCTTTCCATCTGAAAGCTTTCCATCTTTCCATGTTGTGGGGCAATAGCGCTCATTGTGGGAAACCGTGTGTGGATAAATATTTTCGGTGTGTGCACTTTGCTGCTGTGCAGGAGCTCAGTATTCTGAGACTGAGAAGCATCGAAGCCAACATTGTGATGTTTTCAAAACCGTTCGGTTTGTACCTTACGAATCAAGGCATTTTTTTCCTTGCAAACCCGATACACGCGCTCCGTTAACTTTTATTGAACAAAGAACTGCAATAAAGAACACCAAAAAATTAAACACACTGCAGCAAAACCATGCGCGTTCAGAAGTACGACACTACTTACGGAATTCGGAGAGCTAGATGCCTTAACTTTTTTAGGCTTGTATTTTGCCACAAGATGAAGACATGTGACATCGTCTTCTCCGCGCACGTGCATATCTGAAACGCAGGTTTTCATAGCAGTTCCACAGGTAGAGCAATGAGTGGCTTTCCACAATACAGTAAAGCAAAATAAACTTATTGCATTCAGTAAGGTGTGCCACGTGAGGTCTATTTTGCTGATAGTATTGGATGATGTTCAAAAAAGAACAGCACAGAGTTTTTAAACAACTGATAAAACCATTTTAATCGCATCACGAATCCCGCATCAAAACTGGCAAAGAAAACATTCAACCGAAGTTTACGAGCAACGAAAAGAATAACTCTTATCATATTACCTGCTCCTCTTTCCAAGAGTAATTCACACATGTCCAAACGATTGTACCGCGCCGCATAATGAAACGGAGTGAATTTATCGCCATCTCTTTTATTTATTTTCTTGCGCGCACGATTCCGAGTTAAACGATTCAGCACAGCCTTCATCAGCAGCACGTCGCCGTCTCGGGCGATCTTCGAAAAAATACCAAACTATTACAATCACACCTGGACACTACCCTGGCTAATTCGAAGGTTTTGTAACTCTCGTGTTCGGTCACTATCACGCATGGCTGACAAAACTCTCACTTTGCGATAAGCTGCAAGTAAGTGTTAGCCCCAAATTAGCCGTACACTTACCGTCTTGCCGCGTGGTGCAAAGCATCCCACTATACAAAACAGCGGAACAATTTGATCTTTTTGCAAGAAACATAAAAAATCAAACGGCATACGGTGATGCTTTATCGAATGCAGGTGCAGACATGGGTGGACAAAGTAGCCACTGAATTAAAATCTACCATGCTTTTTCGATGCCACGCGCTACTGACATATGGACTCCGATGGAAAGTTGTTTCAAATTAATTTTCCGAACAATTAATGTTTATGTGCAGCGATTCTCGGAAATTATCTTTTATATCAAAACAAACACCCTCCTTAACCGTTGGATATTGCACTAGCTTGCTGGTGCAAAGCAAAATGATTAATGAAAACATAATGCAACTTCCAAGGGCAACGCCAAGCCTGCCTGTAGGTGAAGCCGCAGTGCGTGTCTTGTCGGTTATCCTGCCTTCTGAAGTGCACCGACGTTTTGTGAATTGAGGAAAAAAAATTTATTTCAGACTCCTTCGGAAAATTAAAATTGGCCAAAAAATAAAACCATCTACCGTTTGCTTCAGTTTGCGATGAGCGTACAACACTGTGTCCCTAATTTCATACACACTTTGATGTTCGTACGGTACGCGATCCAAGTATTGCGTGCATTTACTAAAGCCCACTTAACGCAGTGTTGGTCATAAGACAACAAACAAGTGCTACATTTGAAGTTCTACTTCAGAACTCGATGAAAACTACGCAGGAACTTAATTGAGATAATGAAATAGTATTAAACCAGCCACCCTTACAGCCAGATAACGTTGAGTCGGTGCACGTGCTAGGGAGAAGCATGTGCCGATCATGCCTAACGAGTCAACAACGAAACATTATTTGGTTGGCAGAGCCTTGAAATTTATAAAACGTTAGCTAGCCACGGTTGTGATAAGTATGACTGACGAACATAAACGTGCGTAACAGATGTGCCTTCATTTTATTCGATCAGCCGATAAGCGTTGTCCTATCGGGTAAAGCAGTATAAGAGAATGACTTCTACTGGGCCGTAGATTGTTCGTTTGTAAGTGCTGTATTTTAGAATCGTTATCTTTGTGAGTGAAGCTCATTAGGAGTTGAACACGACCGTTCGAAGATAAGATAGTTGACACATACGCGGTAAATGACTTATGTTTCCTTGCATTACACTGCTAGTAGGCCGATCCCCCCTGATTGTCAAGCAACGCAAACATTTAATTCAACAGGAGCAGTGGGCTTTGCCGTCTGATGCAAATAACTCGTGATCAGGTTGTTGCTGCGTGGTTAAGCATCCCTCAGGGCCACCAGATATGTTGCAGCAAATAAGAAGACGGGTTCAACGTGAATATGAAACAAATACCTGATGGATGCTCTCTTCTTCAGGATCAATGCTTTCTAGCCTGTTTTCAGTCTGGACGTGCATGCTGTCCATTGTCGTCGGTCCCACTCGAAAACTGCGCAAAAAATCGCATGAAGTAAGTTCAACCGCCTTCTCACGTTACCCTAGTCAGTTTTGATGATTTTGAGTCGTCATAAACGATCGAGTCTGGCATAAAAGCAACTAATATTCACGAAGTCACGGGCAATTATATACAGTGCTTTGTTATTTTTGCTCATGATCGCCAAAATCGGAAAAGCTAAGAAATACAACGATTGTCAAATCGCATAGAACAGCAGTCATTTGTTGTATCATTTTCAATGATTTGTCGGTTGCATCCAGCTGAAGAGACTTTTTTACTCCTCACGCCCTGGTGTAAACCTTTTGGCTAAAATGTGACGTGTGACTCCTCAAGTAAATTGTAGCAACGATCGCAAAATGGTTAACTCATTACACTCGCCAGTATTCATTCTATGCATTGAGAACATTAGTGACCACCTAGATTTTTTCGATTATGGACTAATTTTTTTTTTAATGACCAAATAAAATTAAGTCAATTCGGTCATAATGTCCGAAAATAAAGACTAGTGAATATTGTGACGGCGACTCTTTACTAGTATGGTACAGATCAAAATATATCAGCGAAACAAAACCAGGTGGCCACAATTTCACAACCCATCAAACTTTTAAGAATGACTGCACATCCCATGTTAAATGTCAGTGGTATGCCTCATTCTTGCGTCTGTTAACTTGACACTGAAAACGCAAATGTCAACCTAATACGGAAAATAACTTTAGAGACCATTTTCATGCTAGTGAAAAGTAAACACCTACAGATATTACAGAACCATAGCGATTTAAAGAAAATGTTCGGTTCTAAACGTTTAACTAGCTGCATCGTTAAAACTGATGAAGCGGTGTTGTGAATTATTGAAACACGCAGCATACGGTGCGGTTACATCAACAAACATAAGTGTTAATGTTTCCGGATGGTCTCAAAATTTCGCACCTTTACGTTTATTCATTTCAAACACTGTAATTGAGCTGCCTGAAGTGTTGTATTTTGGTTAAACTCCCCAATACCAGAACTTTTTACATAAACCACAGAACGCAATAACACTCTTGCGTATGTACAGCCCTTAGAGCAGGGTTTCTTAAATATTTGTGGGTCACGGACCCTTAGTAGATCCACGGCCTACTTAAGATATCTTAAGCAGGCCGTGGTACATCTTAATAAAAGTTACGGACCCCTCAAGAAAAAACGTTTTACTAAATAATCGATATTAAGTTTGGGTTTTACACATCGTAGTATTAATCAAAATGTCTACAAAGCCTAATAACCCTTTCGAAAATCAGAGCAAAAGCTATTAACCCTAAAATCACATTCACGAACCATGTTAAGAACCTGTGCCCTAGCGTGTGCTGTACCCATGTTGCACACACGTTGTCAGTTAGTATCTACTATTATCAAATACTCGTCCAAACTCAACACCACTTCATCAGTTTTAACGATATAACAATTACGCAAACCTAAAATATTCATTCAGGCATAGCAATAAAAAACTACAACGTACTTAATCTGTGAACTTATATTCATCATTAATGGCAAGCTTCAATCAAGCACCACACATAAAGATGACAAACGGTTCGCTTTGGTTCGTCGAACGGCGATTAGTGTTGATTCAGCAGCTTCACATGCTTGCTTACGCCAAGAGAACATCCACACACGATTGACTACCTCACTAAATGGCTTAATCACCCTAGTCACAATAAAATCCTTCAAAAAACTAAAAACTCTGCCGAAACAGGCAACATAGCATTTTTGATAAATACGGCCAACAAATACAACCTGAGCCACACCAGCGCATAGCAATGAACAACCTTCCAGCTCAAACTTTACATTTTAGTAGCCAGGCTGGCTTGAGCTTACATTCTTTAAGATTAAGTTCCACGGTAGACACATCAATTGTTCCTGGGTCACATTCCACTAACACCGAGTAGTGGTTTCAAATAAACCTTTTGCTGTTTACTTCAACGTTGACAAAAGGCATGTTTCCACACGTTGTTTCCAAACAACAGGCGTAGTGGTCAAATAGCCCAACATGAGGGAATGAATTTACCTTCATTGTATAGTATCGAAGCGTGGCTACTGAGCCTGACCACGGGGCATACTTGAATTAACACGCACACAGCATTCGCGGAAATCGACTCAAGCTTTCGTCTGGACCGAACGTGCGTATTGGGGAACTCATAACTGAAGTATGACGGACAAAAAATCAAAACCAAAGAAAAGGCATCAAATGCAGTGAAATAGCTTTGTGAAAATATGCGTTGTGCACTCACCAGATACTATTTGTCTAATCATGTAAAGAGTTCAGAGTTTTCGGGGTTCGCGGTATCATTAAAGATCAATGACAGCAGCATCTCATTGAGCGACGCTCGTAAAGCACAGTCACGTAAATACGGGCTTGACCCAAACAGTGTCTTATCTCACTTTTATTTTTGAGTTTTTGAATGAGTTGATGTTGGTTTTTCGTTGGTGTTACTAACACCTCATCACAACACCAGGCTTTTGTTTTATTGTTTTTAGCAACATTTGCAAAACTCGGAAATTTTGTAGATAACCTAGCATCGTACCTCAACGTTCTTTATGATTTTCGGTTAAAACTTATAGTTGGACTTCAACCCATCGTACTAAGCTCTGTGGAGCAACCAGTAACCAGCATGAGCTGCACGAAGTAACAAATTTCTTGCAAGCTGCCGAAACGTTGCTGACGTAACATGGCAGTCTTCTAAACCTGATCTCGTACAATTGTCATACGATAGCTAAAGTTATACAGCTACGCTTTCACGGACTTCCCCAGATTACGTTGCAGCATTATCTTGCTGAATTTAAATCAGTTGTGATCAATGCAGTGCAATTCTGGATACTGTAGTGTTACGTTGCAATATCATAATATCAGGAAGGGAATAAAACAAAGCAGTGAACAACGCGCGCAAGTGAAAGCAAAAAACCTGAAAAAAGTTCGTATATATGAAAACAGTCAAAGCAACTTCATTAAAATTTACGTTGATTGCCATCATTATTGTAAAAATACAAGTACCTTTGACATTATCGAGATATGAGCTATAACTTAGCTTGCCCAAACTTTATCTGCCACTAGTCTGTTTTTTGTGCATCAATTGCATTGTTTATGTTGCATTGTTTCGTGTATACATTCACGTTTGATGCACTTGTGGTGAAGTAGCTTAGCTGTTTTCACAACGGTTCTAGAGGAACGAAAGTGACAATATCGATGCATCGCTACAGTTTCTAATGACTGATGTGTACTACAAATGTCGCTACAATTACAGCATGTATAGACCGATCGTTAGTCTTCAGTCACTTACCGTATTTATTCGAGTATAACGCGCAAAATTTTATACCGAAAACAACAACGCAAAGTTCGGTGCGCGTTATAAACGAGGTCTTAGATTTTTATTCCTTTACGCGAGAGGGCACATGAGTTCAGGTGCGCATCATCAACAAGTCATACGCAAGAGAACGCGCAAGTACGGTATATTTCGTATAGCCTGTTTCAGCATAGCGCAGGGGTGCAAAAACCCGGTCGTGCACTATTAGTGCGCGACTGAAAATTTGGTAAAAGAAAGAACTTCAAGCCTTCGTTGCAAAATGGCAGCGCGCCTAATTTTAACTCCCGCTGTATCTCTGTTGCACGACTTTGGGTAACTTCGGCAAGCAAGTGCGCTTTTCTAGAATTCGACGCCTGGATGCAGAATGCGACCCTAGTTCCTTTTGCATACCAGAACTTCTGTCAAATGGGGCAGCGCTTGCAGTAACCGGCGTGTTAGCGTTTTACCGCGTGGTATCTGTGGATACGCTGCGCTGTAAATAAAATTCCCTGTTTGCAGTTTCAACGGTACTTAGGCTCTATGATGTAATCATACCAAATGTTGCAACATAAAAGACGACATCGACGTTGCAACATAAATGTTGTGTTCAGTTTGAGCATTGCCTGTTTCAATTCCGTGTTTTCACTGGTAACATTTTTTTTGGATACCCCGAAAAAAAATTTATACCAATTTTCAATCAAAAAATTAAGGGTGCGCGTTATACACGAGTGCGCATTATACTTGAATAAATACGGTAGTCACTAATGATAGTAAAGGTGGACGGAGCAAAAGTTCTTAAACTCCGCATTATGTAAACAGCACAAGTTTTTTTTCGGTCATAGACCTATTTTTTAGTTATCGAAAAAATAGTAAGTCAATTCGGTCAGAAAAATAAGCTAATGAATAGTGTTATAGTGAGTTTCAATACTACTACGGTACAAATGACCGAAACGTCTCAGCGAAAAAAAAAACAGAAACAGCATAGAATAGTGACACTTCCGATATTTGGGGGAAGAGAACTTTTGTTTTCGTGGTTAAAAACGCGAACAAAAAGCTGAATTTTTGCATCGGTCCATCTCCTACAGAGGTTCCTTAAGCGGCTCCGGCTCCTACGGCTTTTTAAAAATTTTTAAAGATTGACTCTGTCCACACTTCACAAAGCTCTAAATTCCAGACACATAAATGCATTTGAGCTGAAAAATAAAAATCCACCTGCGCTCCGCCTACTTACAAAAAAGCTTAAGGAACCGGCCTCCGCTTAAAATCTGAAGATTCCGCTCCATCGACTCCTCACCTGCGCTGTTGGACAGCTCTGCTAGCTAGCCATTGACTGAACACACAAACCTATTCAGGCTTAAAACATTCCACGAAAAGCAATTTTAACTTTACTACTCTAATGGCAGCGCATTTCTACCCTCAAAAAGCTTTAGCCTAATCCGTGAGCTTTGTTTCTTGCGTTGCGAGTCTGTGTTAAAACGCTTCCTTGTTTGAAAAGTTATGAACACGTATCTGGCAGCTGTTGCTCGTTAAGTTGCAATCATTGAGTTTTTCTACTTCTGGCTTGACCATCGCGGGGAATATGACATAATCGCCACTCAGGGCTTGTACAGCGATGCACGGGTGGCAATGCTTGCAGCCGTTGAACAGTATGCGTTTTCCCTGTTTGTAAATCTTTTCTGGCTGAGAGCTATTTTAACGCGGCCATGAAAGCAAAATAACTTGAAGGTAACATAGCACAGGTGTTAATCTTCCAGTCCTTGCGTGTTCCAATCAAATAAATGGGCAACAGTGGCACAAGACGTAAGCTTGTAAAAAAAGGATCAGTTTTTGTGTCCGTAAAACGTAGCGCTCCATGAGAACATGGCCACGAAATGAAAAAACTGATAAATTTTATGAGTATCTTCTACAAACAGTTGATTGCACGTCAGATACAATTCGAAAACCTTAGAAATTTCAATTAAATCAAGGTTCAGGGTATGTCGCTTTCTGCTAATTCTCCGCTCGTAACAACGATTGATTGTTAGCATCGCTGCTTTTATTTGGGTAGACGTGCGCTGCCGGCGTTCTTGCTGGTCTGACGCTCAGCGCTTTACCCAATGAAATTTTGGTGGCGGTGAAAATAGTTGCCGTTTAAGACATTTCAATACGATTTCATTGAAATCATTGATTTTGCAGGGCTATTGCTCATTAGAGGTGCACGTTGTTGTAAACCAGCTTTAAGCGGAAACCTCAAAGCTGAAGCGTCGTTGAAGGCGAATTTTCCTTAAAAAACAGCAAGTGTTTAACTGGAAAGCAGTAGGTAACTAAATACGGACACGATTTTTAGAAATACATTTGTGTCAAAATGTTCCAAAATAGCATCGAGATGAAAGGATTTATTAATCAAAAATGTTCTTTTTACAGACGTGAAAAACCACGCGTTTATAAAGGAAGAGAAAGATTCATTAAACACTACTTGCGATACAATCTATAGTTGCAGAGTCATACATTTGTCGAGAACGTGATCGAAGATCAACTTCTGTGATTTAACAGAAGAGACAACATAAGATACAATCCCTGGAATAGCCTGCTTTGCATGATTGGTTAGACAAAGTTTTATAGTTACACAATATTTTTCCTTTAAGTAAGCAAACGTTTGTGCACAGCACTAGCACTTTGATCAACACATCATATCCTTCAAGGGACGACAAATCACGCAAGCATTACCTAAACTTCTCAACATCTTCAATGGAATCATGCACCATTTTTGGAAGTATGTTATCAGAATTAGAAAATGACGTCATCATGAAAGAGCCATTCTCACCCGGACTCTAGAAAAAGTTACAAAACATTAGCAAACATAAAAAGTGTGAAACACTACACATGACATACACTCTTGTCAATGAAACATCTTTTGTTGTTACCAAAAATCAGTCATAACTTAAGCCTAAGATACGGCTAAATAAATTGTAACTTAAAACATCTGACTCTTAATACACCAATGAACTTTCAGGCAGCTAAAGAAACCTGAACATTGCTGAGTTACTTTGTTTATGGCAATATTAGTAATATTTGTGCGATAAAGCACATCTCAGTCAGTAAGTAAGGTCCTTGGTCTATGTCACATTGCCACATGAGAAGACTGGAGAAAATAATACAGGTTCATCAACCTTTTCGATTTTCACATACAAAATACAACCCCAATTTGTTCACACAATTGATTTTTATTACTTTTGGAAACCCAGGACAAAGAAGCAAAATTTTCCAAAAAAATGTTCAAACCTCCTCTAACACAAAGAAAATCACCAACTTGCCGTCATTGACAGCATCATACCAACAAAAGCAACCTAAACTGTAGTTACACTACTGCATAGAGCAAAATTGCAATATACATACAGTGAGCAACAAAACATTTAAATAAAACTATGACGAACATTAAAGGAAGTCTGCAATATTACAAAATGTTTTAAATCACTGTTGAGCACCCCTCTTCAGATCAATGCAACTTTGCAGGGATCCATTGCCATAACACAAAACCAAACCATTTCATAGCAAAAAAACAAATGTTATATGGTAAAATGAAAACATTTATCAAAAAAGTGGCTTGCGTGAGAAAGAGTTAAAAGCTGACAATTTTCTTCTAAAAAATTTTTTTAATAAGTTTCCAGCTTTAGCACTAGAATGTCAAAAAATTGTACATCTCCTGTATTCCAATACTTTTATCCTTTGTTTCCAAGACAATAAAGATTGCAACATAGCAAGGAAAATTGACAGATGGTGTATTATTTCAACTCACCAACAAAAAAGATCGTAGCATGGTGATTGAAATATAAAAGTTACCTACTATGCACTGAAATGAGAACAAAAATGTCATTGAACTTACAACTTCATTGCTGAGTGTTGGTGAAACCTTGCTGGACATTTTTTCTTCTTCACCTAACAATCAAATGCAGAAAATAGGCTTTATCTTACAGAATTTGATGATATCTTAAAACTATCCCACAAAGGTGCGAAGCTGCAATGAAATTACTCATGACACCTGATAAAAGCTTTGGCAAAAGAGAAATTCAATGTTATCAAGACCATCCGTCACAACTCATCACAAAAATTGAAAATAACAGTATTAATTAAGCGGCATTGTGGCTGTAGTTCATGCAGTTTCTTTAAAACGAAACTGAAATATACAAAGTATATTCGATGCAGATATGCAATGAAACAAGATTTCATTGCTCAGTACCAGTCATCTCAGAACAATGAAACTTCAAGTGCATGAACTGCAATTTAAAGAAACCAATCAAAAAACAAAGTATCCATGACTTTTAACTTATCTATCAAAAATACTTACCCTGTTTTACAATATTAACTTCTTCTTCAGGCACATTTCCAGGTAGGTCCACAGGGGCATTTAATGGAGAGTCAGAATGATGACTGGATCGCCTGCTCATCTCAAGGTTTGAGTTAATATTAAGTCACGAAACATGCATGTCAACCGTTAACTAGCTGTTCTGCAAATAAAGCACAGGGGCCTTAAACACAATCCAACAATGTACACATATTCAATGGCCTAGTACTTTACTAGATGCCCATTTCATACCAACAGTGTCTGGCTTTGCAAACAGGAAAATACCTTTTTCCAAGTGTATCACCCCTTTTACTGAGTAAGAAAAGGTTTATTTTTCAGCAACACATAGTTTTGCATTTGTTTTGTCTGCCATTTATTTTTATTTAAACACACAATGAAAGTCCAAAAGACAAGTTTCAGCATCAGATTTCTCCATCAAAAAACTGAGGAAAAGCTTTGTTACAGGACAAGATCAGATGAAAACTTTGACAAAAGCTCAAAATGCCAATGAGTAGTGAAACACTGCTTGCAGTTTAATCATTAACACAAAAGAATAGACAATAGACTAAAAATTTGAATTCCCAGTGCTTGAATACTGCTAAAAAATTTTGAGTGTGCAATTAGTAAGACATGGGCAAAGTTCACATACCTCAATGCTTCATGCAGGAAGATGAATGATCACTCAATTGCATAAACTACAAATGTCTTGGAGTGCATATGCCGACTTCACCAATCAAATAGGTTGAAAAAATCTATAGACAACTTTGCTAATGGCTATTGTTAAAGCAATGTTTCTCCATTCACTAGGAAATTTGGTGATACTGTATTACCATACGAACTCAACACCAATCGACAATACCCTAGTTTTTTAACAAGATGTGAATCAAAGCACTAAATATATTCTTACCACTATGCACACTGCACATACTTAGAATTAACTCTGCACAGACAAAAAAACCCTTGCTTTGAACTTATAGTGTCAAATGTATGACAAACTACTGGTAATTACAAAATTTTTGCATAATGCTGCAGTGGAAATTTGGATATCCACTAGCCAAGCAGCTTATTTTTAAAATGAGACATTATTTGAAGTAAATTAAAACCATTTTCAAAAGATTTAAATGAAATGTCTTTGGTAAAAATTTTTTCATACAAATTTTTTCATAATGTTACCTACCTTAGGTTCAGACAAAGCTCCAGGCATATGTTTTCAGGTATTCTGTTCAATTTCAAAAGCATGCTAAGCAATATTTTAATAAAACAACTAAATTTCATCAACTGACAAGAAACACAGAAACCGCGCTGGGTGCAGAATTTACATTTAACAACTGGTACCCTTCAGATGCATTTTCACAACTTGGATATTTTTGAAATTATAGGTTTTGGTATTTGACAACATTTCTATCAGAATTAGTATCACCTACTCTGCTGAGTTTTTGATCAATAACAGCCATGAATATCATGAAGTAGGTTGATATAAAAATTATCATATGCTTCAAGAGAAAATGGTTCTTTTTACCATTGCTGATATCCAAAAACGTAGTTTGGCTCTTGGGCAGCTGCAATATGCCAACAAAATTATATTGACCAAGAGATTTTCACATGCATCTGTTTTTATGACATCTTTTTTCAACAAACAGACAAATTTGATACAGAAGATTTCAACCACTGAAAACTTTCATTCCATACCAATGTTGTAAATTTGTAGACAGATGATGTGCTTTGCCAGATGAATTTACACTACCTTATTGGCCCTTGTGATCTTGAAAACAGAATAGGTATACTTATTTGCAAAATGTTTAATATTGCTAAGATTGCACATCCCAAAAAATGTTTGTACCACAAATGACATGATAAATACTTTTTAAGAATCGCATGCACTGCTTAAGTTTCATAATATTTTTTCTTCAACAAGAGAGCCATGTATTGATAACTTTCTGCTGATATGCAACCATGATTTTCCATAGCAATGAAGTTGGGCAGAAAGTTAGCACCACTCTAAGCACCAAACTTTTATGTGATCTAATGTAGAAGCTAAAAATGTTCTGCTTTTACTTATATTTGACCAAGACTTTGTTCATTAACACAATTGCTAAGGATGGAATAGAGCAAAAAATCTTAGCATAAGACTGATACATCAAATTAAAAAGTCATATACCATGTCTAAATATCTGTAATTTAAAACAATATGGTCAATAAAAATGTAGCTAGTCTAGCCAAATCCTCAAGCATAGTTTGCAAAAAATAACATTTAAAAATTTAAGAAATCAAAACAGTCTGCAAGTAAAATTGTTCTTAACCTAAATGGAACTCTATTGGAAGCAAACAAAAACAATGCTCAGATTACGTTTCACATGCAAAGCTCACTATTTCAGTTGCAAAGACAATACCTCTTCTGAAAGTGTAATGTGCAAGCTTATTTCATAGCAAAAACAAGTCATTCTGATTAACAAGAACCAACTTTGGAAAAGAAGTGTTGGATTAGTACATCAGATGCTAATCCAGGAGTCATATCTTCACTTTGAACAAGTTTGGTTATATATGGTAAATGTTCATTAACAACAGAATTTTGTTTAAATTGGGACAAAAGCTGACTTTCAATGCGATTCCACATCCAAATATTTTTTTGGAGATGGCGCTGCTCCTCAAGGTTGCCAGATAACCACATTTTCTCATAAAATTTGAGCATAACATTCCAAATATCTTCAATACCTTCATTGTTTTTAGATGAAACTCGTTTCACTACAGGTGTCCAATTACTGAATTTGTGGGGAATAAACTTCAATGCACTCAGATACTCTGTTTGAATTTTCCTAGCTGCTGCAAGCAAATCTCCATCAGCTTTATTTACCACCACTAAATCACAGTTCTCTATTACTCCACGCTTCAAGCCTTGCAATTCATCTCCTCCAGCAGGTGGAATGACCAATACAAACATGTCCGTCATGTCTGCCACTCGAACTTCACTTTGACCAACTCCAACTGTCTCAATGAGCACAACATCATATCCAGCTCCCTCACAAAGCATCACTGCTTCGATAGTGTTACAAGCAACTCCACCTAGCTCACCTTTGTTTGGTGATGGACGAACATACGCACGAGGTTCTAGTGATAACTTGGGCATCCTTGTCTTATCGCCCAACAGTGAACCACCAGTCCTGTTTGAAGATGGATCCACAGCAAGCACAGCAACCTTGAGATTGAATGTTGATGTTAGGAACATTCCAAAAGATTCAATAAATGTAGACTTTCCAGCTCCAGGAGGTCCAGTAATCCCAATTCTAAATGATGAGATTTTACTTTTTATGTTAACGTGTTTTAAGCATTCAGCTGTTAATTGAGACTGATAATTGAATTCCTTCATTTTTTTCACAACACGATGCAAAAGAACTTGGGCCATCATCTTTTTTACTGAATTGCTGGACTCAACAAGTGTAATAGCTTCAGCTAAAGATGCTCTGCTTCCATTACAAACACCATGAAATAGATTATCAATTCTTTGTTTCTCTGAACTTTGAGGTGGGAAATAATCAATGATTCTATTAGATTCAAAAATTACTGGTATTTTCAAATCTGATGAATTTCGAACATTGTTTGAAACAGCTGAAGGCTGATTATAAATATTGAAGAAACTCTTCATTCCACACCAGGATCTACAATTTTTGCAAATGTATTTAGTTCTAAACATGTTCTCTACATTGAAATGATTTCAACTAATTCAGAGAAAACCTGTACACAGAAACATTTATAAAGTCAAACATAAAAGTTAAAACCATGTGGTAAACAGCTAAATAAATGGAAGTCCTTTTTCTTTATCAAGGTATAGTCTGTATGTCCTAATATAACTTTTAACACTTTTGACTTGTATAAATGTCTAAAAAATGCTTGACAACAATGCATGCTTCTGTCATGGTGCAAAACATCTTTTTATGCCTAAATAGCTACAGTAGCAGAGGATGTCACTGTTAAGCAGGGTAGCCAGATCTACTTTTTGCCAAGGGGCTAAATCTAGTCCAGAAAGAGTCAAATTCTAAGACATGGGCCAAAAAAAGGGCCAACCACTTTTTCTAAATTTATCAGCAGTTACAAAGTCATATCAACCCATTATTAGCAACTTATTAAATGGCATGTTCCTCAATCACAATTGTAGCACAACAGCAATACAAGTAGTGAAGTACGTGATGAAAGATCGTAAGAGAACAACGTAATTTTCATTATGAGTAGCCATAAACTGAGATAAATTTGTCACCCTTCCATAAGTGTTAATGCAACAATAATCTGCACAAAACCAACAAACACGTGCACCACCAGAAAAACAATAAGTTAGGCAACGTAACAGTTCTCACTGTTATCTCTACAACTGCAGCAAGTAACACTAACAGGTATTCTCAGTTCTGATGAACTTGCCTTCACTTAACTCAGAAACTCTAAGGATTCTAACAAAATTTTGTAACCAAAAACCTTCAAAATATAGGAATTTGGTGAAAATCTGCAAGGAATTAGTCAAGAAAGTGAAAAAATATGGTTTCTTCGAGACAGGACCCAGGGTGGTCAGATCTAATTCTTGCAAGGGGCCAGCCCATCCGGGAAAAGGGCCAAAAAAGAGCCAAAGGGCCAAACGAAAATTTTGGGGCCAACAAGTGTTATTTCATATTTGGGACCAAATTTCTGAAATTTGGCCCCAAAAGGGCCAACCTGGCAACACTGCTGTTAAAGTGTTAAGCATACAGAACGATCTACATGGGTTTTATCAGACTTGCAAGAATTGATGTGCTTTATTTATTCCAGCTTATGCCTGGTATTTTAACTTGCATAGGTGAAACAAAAAGACTTGTTTCCGTGGCATCCAAAACTACCGTCATTCTAGCAGAATTCGCAGCACCGCAAACTAGTGTTGAACACATCGAGATTTTTGCAATCCTAATCCAGTCCAAAATTTTCATTGAGTAATCCGGTCTGATCCTAATCCGGTAGACGTGTCCAAATATTTGATCCAATCCGGTTTATATAGGAAAAACCCTCTGGTTAAGCATTATACTGCAGTGATCAATACAGGTTTGGATATCCATGTCTGATCCGGTTGATTTTTTTCAAAATACAGTCAAACCCGGATCCGGTTCTGAATTGCAGAATCCGGTTGGATCGCGATCCGAAAACCGGATCGTGTTCAACACTGCCGCAAACCACACGCTGCGTTTCTCTGGATAAAACGCAAATACCAATGATGAGTCGGCAATAATTGTTCATGTTATTTCACATCTACAAGTAAAGACTTTGTAAAACCCACAGCGGAGGGAAGGCAATTCATAAATGGGAATTCTCACCACCCGCAAACGACATTCAACTCAATCCTGTTTGGAGAAGCTAT